>Ga0316203_1000663_pt1 | contig 36007 bp, 53 predicted proteins | sample 6monrhotite_MG_FD_204940 | JGI IMG/M metagenome (GOLD analysis project Ga0316203, IMG submission 204940) | Microbial mat bacterial communities from mineral coupon in-situ incubated in ocean water Damariscotta River, Maine, United States -... | ecosystem: Environmental > Aquatic > Marine >... | reverse complement strand
CGGGTTGTGCTTGATGACGGTGTCGATTGTACCGTCTGTCCCAGGAAAATGGGAACCAAATCTGATTAAAAATATGGAGGCGGAACCCGGAGTCGAACCGAGGTACACGGATTTGCAATCTACCGACAACCACAACGGAATCAGCATCATACGGATTTTTCGGGACAAATCAACCATTTATCAAGCCTTTTAATATCAAACACTTACAGCACGGAAAATACGTTTTGTCCTGAGTTTTTTGTTAACCACATCTGTACCCCATGCAGGCGGCGCACGCGCTGCAATCAATTGATTTATATGTAAATTATGCAGTTCTGGCAGACGATAAAACTAGTCATTCGCGGTCAATCAAATCAATCAGTTACAGCGCCATTCTGGTAAGAGGTTAAATGCTACACTATTCGGAATGAAGTTAATTCTTGCCCTTCTTGTCTCGCTCATGGCAATGCCAATCTACGCGGAATATGGACCCTACTCCGCGAAATTAATTCGCGTGCTCGACGGCGATACTGTGGAAATCTTGGTTCCGCTTTGGCCCGGGCTGACCAAAACAACAAAGCTCCGACTTTCCGGGGTGAACACCCCAGAAATGCGCCGTGCCAGTGAATGCGAGAAGAAAGCTGGACAGCAGGCAAAAGAATTCACCGTCCAGTTTTTAGCGCCGGGAAACATCGTTGTGACGGATGTGAAGAATGGAAAATTCGCCGGGCGAGTATTGGGTAATATTCACGTTAACGGACACAGCCTCGGCCAAGCACTGATATTTTCCGGACTGGCAAAGCCATATTCTGGCGGGAAAAGATTGCCTTGGTGCTAATTGATTACTGTTGCGTGTTGCGCTACACTGTGCAGCATGATCAAGACATTCAAACACAAAGGATTAAAGAAATTCTTTGAAACAGGCAGCAAAGCAGGGATTCAGGCGAAGCACTCCAGCAAACTTCGCGACCAGCTCGCCCTTTTGCACTCAGCCCAGGAGATTGGCGATATGGACATCCCCGGCTATAGGCTTCACTCATTGAGCGGCACCCAGCAAAAAGTGTGGTCGATTTGGGTTAACGGCAACTGGCGCATGACATTTATGTTTGAAAATGGCGACGCACACATTGTGAATTACGAGGATTACCACTGATGAAAATGCACAACCCCCCACACCCTGGCGGCATTATCCGCCGGACGTACATTGACCCCTATGAGCATGTCAGCGAGCGGGGCGTTGCCAAAGCGCTTGGTGTATCACCATCCACGTTCGGGCGCATGCTGAACGGTGGTTCGATTTCCCCTGACATGGCTATCCGTCTGTCTAAGGCGATAGGCCGCTCACCGGAAAGCTGGCTAGCACTACAGGCTCAATATGATTTATCGGTGGCCGAAAATGAGGGTCGCGCAAAATTTAAAGGCATCCAAAAATTACAGATCGATCCTGCAGGACGTTAAACCAAACGTGTTTTTATCGCACGTCATACCAACGATATGACTGATGCTCAGCAATCAACAAAAAAAGAACGGGCAAGTACAAAAAAATAAACACGGCACTGAAGAAAAAACCCATGAGCAATAGCCTGATCTCATTTGCCAACGGATTATCTTCGACGGAAGACAGCAGAAAAAACAACAATACTGGAAACAAATACAGTATTTTATGACGATTTTTCTTCACTCTTCCCGCCGAAAACTTTGATGATTAACGGTGACAAGTTCTTTATCGTTCTCTCACCGAACAGGAAACCGAGCACCAGTATATTAATAGCCATCATCGCTGCTTCTTGCTGTTCGGAAAAATTGTACGTGCCAAAAAACCATTTATAGTCCATGATCAATACCGCAAAACCCCATACAGGCCTCTGCAATCCCCGCATGAAAATAATAATCGGGCCTAAAAATGGAATCGCCTTTAGATCGCTTGCCGTACCCTCCTGCTCTGCAATTCTTTTGTCCAACTGGGCTGATGCCTCACTCAGCATACGATTCGTCTGCATTTCTTTGTCGTGCAAAAATCGCTGAACGTTAAGCTCCATTTCTTGCTTTTGTTGCGGCGTCATGTCCGGTGGGAAATACGACATGATGCCGTCTTTTATCTCACCAAATAGCGAGCCGCCGACAAAATCTGAAATTTTTGAGAAAATGGACATTAAAAAACCTTTGATAATTAGTGAGGATAATGATCAATAAACTGCTGTTCAGTGCCTCGGCCAAGCGGCGTGTTGTAGACCTGCTTCCACAACTTAGCCATGCCCTGTACGTCGTCAGGATCGGGTAGAGATTCCGGGCTGCGCCAATATTTGATGCGCGCCATGGCCACTTGATAGGGCAGGTTTGCCAACAGGTCCAAATTGCGCAAACCGCAAAGGTGTTTAATTTTCGTTTCAAGCGGTTTTCTGTAGCTCAAAAAATTCTCCCAAATGTCGCTCTCCGTGGCGGGCTCCATCTGAAACAACCCTCGGGCAGGTCCGCCACCAACCTGATGCAGATATGTCAACCTCGACTCATGACACGCCGTGCCCATGAGCAAATTTTCCGCCGCCAATGAATAAGGCATTTCAGAATCAAGATATTCTAATGTCGGCCTGACAACATATTCACGAAATTGTTTTTGATCCAGCATCACAGCACCCCTCAATAATTATTTGTCTTTAAAAAAACTGAACGCACCGAGCGCCGCAATAACAACAAACATGACTATACGCTCAACCCACCTGGCGGTAATACTTCCTTGATTACTATTTATAGCTAGCCTTATTTCTGCCTGCTGCATGCGCTTATCAAACTCAGTTAAACGTTCACCGAATCCATTGACATCGTCTTTTTGATTGATAAGCTTTTCTTCGATGCGGGCAAGAGATTCAATAACTTTGCTGAGCTGCAAAACTTGCCGCTGCATTTCCTGCACTTTGCTGGTGATGTCTGCCAATTGAGCTTGTACATCCGTCATCACCCGAACAACTTCACAGCAGATTTTAACGTCAGGTTTTTAACCTCGACACCGGTACCGGTGTTCCGGTCTACATGCGGGACTATGATATCACCAGCATTTAACGATAGTGTTTCTGTTTTTGTTACCCAGTTACCATCCCCCTCTGACTGGGCGGCACCATGTGCGACAAAACCGCTATAATTAGGTGGACTACTGCGATATATTCTGGCAAGAACACTCCCCTGATTTGAGGTATCCCGCATATCAAACGACACCTCATATTCACCTGTACGCGGCACGATAAGCGACAAACCATCGGCCCTCACATAAACAGACTGGACTGATGAAGCGAACAATGTCTCATTGAGAGCTATGACATATGCAGGCCCAGCAGTGATAGCAACAAGAGATTCCTCTGTTAAATTAACTATATTTGGTGCTGATGGATCATTCTCGATAACTGCAGTTAAATTGTTTGTCCACTGCCCAGCAAGCACAGTGTCGATATATGATTCAACGTCCGTCTGACCACTGGTAATCGCCTGATAGGTTGCCATGATTAACCTTCGTCAACAAAAATAGACGAGCACCTGCGGTCAACCGGAAATCCGCAGGAAATAGCGTATTTATGGTCCCATTGCATAGGGTGCTTATCATTAAATGCTATCTGCACCACGCCATTAAATTGGGTGCATTTCAGGCAGTTTTTTACTCTGAGCAAACTCTGTCTTGCCATAGGGCAAGAAATGACAACGCCGTCAGGTATAGCCACCTCAACAACAGGTAGCATGTTATTAAAATCACCACTGGCCCTTTTGCTATTTATCTCTGTCAAGAAATCCAATACGGTATTGTCTGTGTCAATATTAAGCTGCAACGACATACCGCTATGTAGTGGTACTGTTTTTTCATTCATGATCTTTTATTGCCTTATAAAATTTTGTATGCGGGCCCACCAGATGGAAAATCAACACCACCAGCAGCAGCGATATAACCACCCTGATCCTGCTCCTGGCTACTGGCCGATGAATAGACGCTGGTAGCCGCAGGTGACATGATGCGTGCATACCGGCCTTGGAATGTTGTATCAGCTAACCTGTATTTATACCGGTGACCAACCTCCACTTCCTCAACGCTCATCACTTGCATAAGGGTTGCCGGTGATGATCCGTCAACATCCTGTATTTCTAACACCGAGAGATTGACACCATCCCCTGCGGCTACACCACTGTCTTTTGCGTCAACGTGAAAGTCGTACGTTTTGGGCACCTCTTTGAAGATTGCATAAGTGCGGCTACCACAGCGTACAGCCAAGCCATCCGATGGAATAAATCTTGCAAAAATAGTTTTGGCGCGCACATCACCGTACTGATCGGGGCTTTCTGCTCCTGCGCCAATGAACATGTAGGCTGATTGGAAATGCTCTGGTTTGTCGTGATCAATCGGGTTTCGAGGATTGTAATGCACAATGACCCGCGAAACCCGATCATCTGTATGCTCTGTAACGTTAACACCACGATCCGCAATATGCTGCCTATCCGTCCAGGTTGTTGTTACATCACCAAATGGCGATGTTGCCTTAAATCGTACCTGTTGAGCGATATCGTCCCACCATATTTTAAACAGAAAGGACTCTGACAATTCCTCTATGATTGATGTCACGCCCACCGGTTTGGTAATTATTTGCTGAACGACAGAGCCTGTCATCCATATGTCTCGTTCCGCATTCCAGGCGAGGGAATCAATATATGATGCCGGAACGTTGCCGTAATTGGTTAACAGGTCGTAGACAAAATCAACAACGTTAACGCCGGTCTCCTTGCACAATTGTGCGGTGCCGCCTGCAGCATGGTCCGATGTAATTGTGTTATTGACGGGGCGAGTAGTAACTCCCGCCACAATAAAATCATCACCCGAATCCACACCAGAAACGTATTGAATAATTTCATCTTCGATACGGATCTTGCCACCACCGACAGGGTACTGACCAGCCCCACCAACCAGGGTAAACGATGAGGTATCCCCACCACTCAACGCCAGCAACAATGTACCGGTGGTAACAGGCGGACACAGGGCACGCTTATCGTCGGCCAGCTTTAATACATCCAACCCGATGAGCGTCACCACGCCTTTTTTGGGACCGTTAATCTCATCCAGAATGTAATTGCGGGTCACCGAATCTGCTGCGTTGTAAACATCTCCGATATAACCCGTGATGATCCGCATGGGCGCACCTTGGTAGTAACGATAAATCGCCTTCACCTTGCCCCAGAACGTGCCCTGATCTTCGGCCACATATGCGCGCGTTGCCCAATATGGATCAATATCCCGATCATGCGATGGATAATCGCGACAGCTGACATCGATTTTCGCGCGCCGACCCAATGCCTTCTTTTTTTCTATTAACGTAGGCGATAACCTTTTTCGCACGATCAGCGGACGCATCGACACACCAGGAATCGAGATGTTTTGATCACACAGCGCTATTGTGTTCACGGCACTGCCGTCATAGTTGGCCGCGTCCTGGCAGGTGTTGTGTGTGTTATGGCATTCGCTCCCGGCAGCGCCTGACGCTGTACACGGCAGCACGCCGTAAACCCGAGAGCAAACCGGCATGTCAATCTCAACCCGGGTAAACGCCTGCCTGCCAACAGTGCCACGTTCTAAAGCGTAACTCATTTTAGCTGGCCTTTGCTTTCACAGGAATTTGCAGCGACATGAACGTTGAGGGGTTTGCGGGCCCTCGAATCTGATCAGCCCAGCAAAACAGACATTCCTCTGGATAGTCGTCTTCAGGAAAAACAAAAAATGGCTTTCGCTCCATATGCCTGATCAATTCTGGCCAGAACTGCCGAACCCATGCCCGGCTAAACGTTGGGTTGAAAATCAAATCTCCAGAAATGGGTTTTTTATAAACACTACGCCCGATAAATTCGCCTTCGCTGGACGTGTTCGTACGCGACATAAATTGTTGCGCCAACGCCGGTGGCGCAAAACCAAACGTCAATCCATTGTTAAAATCCAGACGCAAACCAAACATGCACACGCCAATGCTCTGTACGTTGCCGTCGATATAAACACGCCAGAATTCATGTGATGACTGCGTGAATGTTTTAAAAATTGGCGATGACGTTGATGGATAAATTGGATCGAACGCGTCCGCCCATAAAATATCATCATCCGAATACTGCAGTACGATACTGCTGCCCGTCAGTGCGAAGTCATGATCATATATTGCGAAATAATCCGCCGTTGTCGCGCGAGTGCTCAGCAGCGTTTGCGGAAGTGTGCCGCCCTTTACAAAAAAATGTCTTTCTTTATCGTAAAAATCCTTTACTTCACCTGAGGTGATACCGACGCCATCAACAGACCATAATGATAAATAGCCATCAGACAAAGGGCGCGCACCATCTTGATCAACACCAAAGCGCAGTGTTTCACCAGGGGCTACTTGATTCGATGTGTCGACCCCTGAATGCACCAAAGCCCCATCGACATAGAGATACACTATACCCGACCTGCGAACTGCGGCGACGAAATGGAAATTGCCATCAGCAAGAACAGGCCCGCCGGAGATTACTGTCTGATCGGACTGATACCTCAGTTGCGCTGTGACATCTATATACAGGCCAAACCTACCACCAAAAGCAGTATTGCCCCTGTCCACCAAAGTCTCTATCTGACTCGGCCAGTTGTTGTCCGCCCGAACCCAGCCGACAATGGAGAAATCACCCAAGGCAAACTCCATTGATGGATTGTATGTCTGCTCCAGGTAGTCGGCGGGAGAAAACCCCGAGTACTCAACGATGCCCGCACCACTTGAAATGGTCGTCTTTAATAGACCCCCATAGACAAAGAGGCCATTATTATTTGTTGTTAGATCATCTATACCGTCACCAAGAATAGAGACATCATCCCAGTCCATAAACTCACCCTGCAGCATTGAACTGGTACCGGATATCACAATATAGGTATCAGTTCCCGTTGGAGTGAAAATGAATTCATGAGTAGTGAACGCTGGAGCAGCATCGTAGTATAGGCCATATGATTGATTATTCGGCAAGGTTCCTGCCGATATTGAAATCCCGCCACTCATGCTTGCAAAAATCAAATTCGCTGTTAATTTAATTGATTTATTTGGCACTGTTTGGATTAGCTGATAGAAACTAGCCACCCCGCCAACTATCGACGTGAGCCGTAATGCCCCGCCGACAATGGAGAGGTTTGCATTAAGTGGCGTCCAGTCATTCGTTGTTGCCATGTCTCCACCGATAACAAGCTGCGAACTCGTAACCGTCCCTGGCGTCGTATCACCCATCCACATGCCCAGCGGCATATGACCGGCGGCTTTTAGATGTGCGGGCACCGATACCGGCTTCCAGTAACCACCGGTGGTGCCGTCGTAGGCATTTTCTTTTTCAAACCCGGCCTGCTCAGACGATGCCGTTACTGATGATTCAATCAGTATGTTTCTGTATCCTATTTTCATGCGGCTACCGGCGATCTTCCGCCATTCGCCATGTTTTTTGCCAACGATTCTGCGAGTTGATCTATTTGGTCCGGGGTTCCATTTTCCCAATCCACGGTAACTCTAAATTCCTGTACGCCAGCACCCGCTGAAGAGGGCTGTTGCGGGATAGGCAGAGACTGTTGGTCTTGGGCAGCAGGCGATGATACTGGTGGCGATGATACGCCGCCACCGCCACCACCAACGGCTCGCAACTGAGCGGCACCCTGTAATGCCGCACCTGCCGCCAATGCCACGCCCAATGGATACGGCGGGACGGCCAAGGCATTCATTACCGCCTGAGCCGTTGACGCAACGATTGCAGCACGCGCCAGCAATTTTTGCGTAGCGTTTTGTTTTTTACCGGCTCTTCCCATTAACGCACCGAGCGCACCGAAAATATTCGCTGCCGCACCCAGGCCCGCGCTCATTACCGCCCGACGATCGGACTCGGCTTGTTTTGCAATCTGTGTTTTTTTGGCCTCATGCTGACCCGCCAAGCCGAGCATGATTTCATCACGCGCTTCCTGGCCGATTAAACCCTGCGTAAACGCATTGCTAACCATTTGTTGACGGCGAGTATAACTTTCCATGATGCGCTGCTCTTCTGTCAGCAGCGACTGCTGAATCGCATCCACCGATTTGGATAATGCTGCGGCCTGCCTGGCTTGCGCTGCATCCGCATTGCCTTCAGGTATGGTAACTTCGCCGCCTCCGGTCATTTCCGCTTTTGTTTTGGCGATAGCTTCTGCGGCAGTTTGCGCCTCATGATGAATATCTTTCGCCCAGGCTTTAACGTTGGCAGATGGCATCGGTAATCCTGCCAGACGCTCCATTTCATCAATGGTGGAGATCAACGCCAACCGGGATTCTTCCGCCCAGCCAGACAGGGCTGTACTGGGTTTTATGTCCAGCCCGGGTAGCCAGTTGAGTGCTGCAGCACCGGCTTTATTAACCTCATCCAGCCCGGTGATAATGGCGGAGATTGCACCCAATGCGATAACCTGCAACCCTTTCCATACAACCTGCAACCCACGCACCGTGTCCGCCGCAAAACCCACCGCACCGACGACCTTTTCCATTCCCTTGGCCACAAAATTAGACATGCCACCCGCCTCTTTTGCAGTATTTACAAACTGCGTCGCCAGCGCAGTAATAAACGGCGCAACGTTAGCGGAAATCGCATTACCGAGACCCGCCATAACCCCCCTGAGTCTGGTAGAGGAGTCATTTGCGCTTTCTATTTTTGCCGCATCGACGCGCGAAACCGCTATGCCTAAAGCATCCGCTTCGGCAGCGGATTCCCGCAGACCTTCGCTACCCAATGCCAAAGTGTTTATCAAGGCCGCGCCTCGACTACCAAATATTTTATAAGCGATATTGACGCGCTCTGTACTATTTTTTACCTCGTTGATTTTATCCGCGATAGCAGCAAACTGTTCATCGGCACCCAATCCCATAAGCTGTTGTTGGGTAAACCCTAAAGACTCCAACTCTTTTTTTGCCACGCCCGATCCACGACTAAAATCAGATATACTGATCACCATATTTTGCAGGCTTTTATCCAACGTTTTTTGCGAAACACCATTAAGGTCGGCAGCATGACGCATGCGAGCCAGTGCCTGTGTAGTAATCCCCAGCTTATCGGCTGTTTTCGCCAAAACGTCCACCGACTCAAATGAGCGTTTAACCAGCGCGCCCAGACCTGCTGCACCGACCAAACCGACAACGCCTGTTTTTAGCGAAAAAACGCTACCTTTCACTCGATTAATACGGTCTTTGAATTTATTAAGCGCGCCACCGCTTTTATCTTTTGCCGTTATTTCGAATTTTGCTTTAGGTGTCGTCATTAACTTTCTCGCTCTATTTTTAGATAGGCTATCCAACCATGGAATTCGGACACGGACATTTCTCTCAATTTTTCCACCGTCATATTAAGGCGATCTGCAATCATGAACTGACTGTAGAGTTCCGCGTCCGATTTTAGTTTTTTACCGCATCCTCGATTTCTTCTTCGCCGGTCCCCTGCTCGTCTGTCATTCGCGCAACAATTTCTTGGATCAAATTACCATCCGTTCTTTTGCGAATTTCAACGATGTCGGCAGGTCGCAACATTTGCTTTCCGTCTTCATCAAGCGCCCGTTCGATGAGCGATATGCCCATGAAATCCAGATTATTGGATTGCATAGCTTTATACACACGCCCCTGTTTTTCCAACGTCATTGGCTTAAAATAAATTCTCAGCGGAACGCCATCTTCAGCAAGCTCATCAACATCAATGTGCATCATTCCCGCTTCGAGCTTTTTCCGGTAATTACTTTTCAACCGGTCCAGCAAACTTGAACTAGCCATGACTAAACAGGCACCGTGACGAGCGTGAACGCACCGTTTCCGATCCATGAAAAAGATCGTTTGACCGTCTCGCCATCATTATTCGAAATACCAACCTCGGTAATAATGGCACTACCAGACCAATATTTATCACCCGTGACATCTCCCTGCGGGTATAGGCTAAGTGTTACCTCGGTATCAACTGCCATTGCTTCCTGTCCAGTTGCATCGGTAACATCCCACTGGCAAGTCATACTCCCGTCCGTCTCGTCCTTACCACCTGTTTTAAACGTTTTATGTTTATCGGAAAGCTCAGTGTCTTCTATTGGTGATGTTTTCTGGTTGAAACTGAAGTCAACCACCTCGGCAATAGTGTTGCTGCCCAGCTTAGCAATACCCTCATGTCCGCTCGTTGTCGCCATTTTTTTGGTTCTCCACTGTATTGGTTACTTCTTTAATTTGATTTTCTTTCGTAAATCTATCCGGATTTTTGGCAGACCATCCAATTGTTTCAAAATGTGTTAACTGGCTTGGTGTGATGCGCACCGGTTCATCTGCATCGGGATGCCACACTTCGATTTGCTTTGTACTCATGCCAACACAACCTCCGGATCAGTTTCTTTTACGCGATATTCAACAATCCATGACATAGCTGCTACGCCATGCGGCTGATCGCCTCCGTCATTTAACTCAATCGTTGTTGTTTCTAGATAGGCGTCTGTTGATAGGCCGCCCAGAGTGATGTCTTCCACAATAGCTGCTTCAGCTTGGGCACATAAATCGTCCAGCGTATCGTCTAAATCGCTCACAGCCTTGGCTACACATTCAATGACTAGCTGCAACTGGCGGCGCGTACCGCGCGGGTAACTCAACGAATCTCGCTCTGTGCCTTCGCTTAATGTGTAAATTTTAAATGCGGGTAGGTCGCCAGACTCAAGGTCATAAACCCGCGATTGAAAAACGCCTACGCCAGTAGGTGAGATGGCCGTGGCCACCGCCTCACGGATTTGTTGACGAACGTGGGCCATTTATTATTCCTCCAATATCAAACGCGTCAACCCTATGCCATCAGGCTGCACCCCGCGCACGGTGTACACCACGCCGTTTAATGTGAGTTTTGCGCCATTCGTAGCGTTTGATACATCAGACGTGGCGCAATCAAACACTGGCGAGTATGTTTCTACATCATTGATCATCACAAAATCTTTCAGGAAAATACCGGGGACACTGGCGGACTTACTGGATGGATGAACACCTGCATAGGCCAATGGCGAATAGGTCCCCGTATCCTGCTCATCCAGCATGCTGGAAATGTCGCTGGCATCAATGGTGGGCATTTATTTATCGTCGCCCTTACTGGCTTTTTTTCCGTCTGATTTTTCAGCTTTTTTGATACCGACTAAATAACTTGCATCCTTCTGGCTGATTTCCTCATCGTCGCCGACTTTCAGGATGGCACCCAAAGGCGCAGCTTTAGCACCGATACGGGTGGGACGGATGATTTCGACAAATTTCAATCTTTCATTTTTTTTGTCCACGTTGGACTCCTTGATACTTTCGTTATAAAACAAACGGCCGGGGATTAACCCGGCCGTTTGTCTGGCGTTTAACAATTACTGTTAGATGTTGCGTGCATCCTGGATCGATGAGAAAGACTCTGCGTGACGTACTGCAATATCCATGTCCTGCAAGGCAACCACACGAACGGTTCCAGCGATGCTACCGGTGCTGGTGTCGATATTGATATCCAGACCACCCCACATGCCAATCAACAGATCAGCAAAGTTGCCATACAGAATGGCGTGGCAATCGGTGCTGGTGCCTTTGGTGAGCGTGCTCGGCACTTGATTGGTCACCTGCGCCTCATAACCATTCATTTCGTTGCCTTCCCACACAAACTTGGCCGTACCGGCCGCCTTTTCGACTTGCTTAAGTTTGCCGCGCATGATGGCGGTAGTGACATAACGCAGGCTACCAATATCTGCATTAGCGGCCGCCACGTCGGATTCAAGCTCGATGATGTGCGACCACGCTGGCGCACCACCATTGGTGCCGATAGCCACATCACCAATGCCCGTGGCATTCAAAATGCCGTTAGGCTGGTTGCTGGCACCACTGCCGTTGATGGCCGCCAGATCGATGGTCAGACCTAACACGCGCGCGAGATCAGCACGCACAAAAGCTTCGATATCCATAGATGATTGCAACATGAGTTTGCGGCTGTAGTCGGTAAATGCACCCACTGTATTGGGTGACAGTGTGACTTGATCGAACGCCTGTTGGCTTTCGGTCACGTTTCCGCTTTCTGCTACCCAGTAACCAGTAGCACCACCGGTTTGACGCGGGATAGCGATGTTGCCATTCAGGTCGGTGATCACCGTGGACATACCAGGGTTCATCATTAATGAGCGATTGCGCAATAGGTCAATGAAGCTGCCCGACAACAGATCAGTGGAAACAGTGTGACCACCCGCAGTATTGGTACCCACGGTAAGATCACGCTTGAGCACATCCACCGGCACGCGAATACCACGCACCTCAACCCCCGACTTTTCAGCAGCCGAGCGGCTGGCATCAAATTCAAAGGCGGCGGCTTCTTGTGCGCGACGGTCGGTCGGATTGGCCAGCGCGTTGATGGCGCGCACGAAACTGAAATTCTGAATTTCGCGTTCGCTCATACCCAGGTCGGGAGCCTCAGCTTCCACAGGCTTGGCTTTGCCCATGCGCTCCAAAATGGCTTTGTTGAGATCGCCAACATTGCCGCCACTGTTTACAAAATCACGAGCGAGGCCGGAGGCTTGATACTGTTCGCCGGTGGCCAACAAATCGCGTACACGATTTTGTTCAGCCATGCGGGCTTCTTCCCGCACTGCCTCCACATCAATTGTCGGAGTTGTCGCCGGGGTTAGCGTTGGTTCTGGCATTGTTCTTTCCTCTTGTTGTCTTGTTTCAATTTCACGAACTTCAATTTCAAATTCGTGCTCTGTTTCTCCGCTACGGCCAACACCAACGCTGGCGTCCGCTGGAACGGAAACAATACTGATTTCCAACGGCTCCCAATCCGTCACTCGGTAAACGTCCGGTTCTTCATCGCCTGTTTCTTCCAACACCGCTTTGATGACCCGATACCCAACCGACACGGCTTTACGAATACCGTCTACCACGTCCTGAAAAATTTCCGATGCTCGTTCGCCTTGTCCAAAGCGAACGACGGCACGCCCCCGGCGGTCCTTGTCTACGGAAACAGACTCAACAACACCAACATGGTCGCGTGTGTTGTGGTCTACCAAAACCGGCCCACCACCTTGCAGGCGGCCTAGCCTGACGGAGCTGGATGAGTGGTCAAGGATTTCTTTGCCGAACCATCGATCTACAGCTTCTTCCGATGAGAAGGCGAGTTCGACGGTTCTTTTCTCCTGATCTATCTCGCGCGTGTTTATCAGCGCGTTGCGAAACAACGTTTCTGTTTTAATCGTTTTCGTCGTTGTCGTCGGCATCTTTTTCAGGCTCCGTAACGGAAGAACCCGCCTGAGTAGCGGGTTCTTGTGATTGTGTTTTCGGTGTTGGCGGCGGTGGTAGTTCGCGCTCTTTCAGCATGTCCATCCATTTTTTCCATTCATCAAGAACCTCGGCGGGGTCACCGCCCTGATCCAGGATGACCTGTTGAGGACTTTTGACTTTCCAGTCAAACGCCTTTTCGTTGGCCTTCATTTCTTTGTCGGGATCAACCATTGGCCAGCGCCGGGGCTTCCAGCTTATGCGTTGATATTTCTGGCGACGGGCAGAATTTAGCGGGCGACCGGAAATCTTGACGGCACCACGCAACAACGTGGTTTCCAGCCAATCCCGATAAACAACATCGTGAAAAGATTCAACGACCCAGTCCTGCAGGGCCATCCATGCAGAACGTTCATCGACGGCCGCATGTCGCATAGTGGAAAGATTCACGCCCTCCAAGTCATTGGCCAGCGAATTGTATGGCACACCCAATCCGGCAGAAATCGCCCGCAGCATGGCTTTTACAAAATCACCAAAAGCGGCATTAGGATGTTGCGGATCAAACTGACTTAATTTGTAACCCTCGGGCAATATTTCAAAGGTGCCCGGCTCTGCATCAGTAACAAAATTGCCTTGCGCATCTTTTTCACCTGTGCCCATTGGTGGCACCGCCCCTGTTGCATCCATTGCTGATTCTTCTGTCTGCTCAAAAAAACCCATTTTTGATGCGGCGACACGGGATGCAACCAGTTCTGAATCTTCATATCCTTGCAGCATGTTGAGCCGTAACAAAGCGGCCGACATCCATGGGAAACCGCGTGTCTGCCATACCCATTCAGGCAGAAATTCGTGAATGATATCCTCGGCAGGTATGCGCCGATAACGCCTGCCCATGTGCAGGTAATCGTCTGCCGTGTGGCTGGTGGTAATAAGATGATAGGCAACCGGCCGTCGCCACTCATTCAATTCCACGCTCATGCGGATATCGTTACCGTTGAACTTGCCGTTGTAATCAACATCCAACAATTCGGTGTCAAGAAATTGCAGGGCATAACCATAATCGTTGCCCGCCCAATTGCGTACCCGATGAATCAGTACCTCGCCATCGCGCGCGATGTTTTCAATGTACAACCGCTGTGACATTTTCCACGACAACTTGCCGGTAACATCACAAGACCCTTTGCGGCCCCAATCAATAAACGCATCTTCAACCGCTTTATTTGCCAGCACATCTTCTTTACCGTCTGGATCAATAAACCGACAGCGTAATGTAACGCCTTGATGACCGATGACGTTGGTTTTTACCAACGCAATAAATCGTTTTACATGATCGTTGTTCAGCGCTTCATTACGAGCACGGGCTTTTAGCCTGCGCAGGCCGTTACGAATATCAACATCAATCGGCTTGGGCGTGTTACTCATGCTATGCGTAAGGTTTGAAACTTGCGCGCCAGCAAAGCTCCGCTTTTTTGGTGGACCCGGTAACGTATAACCCGCCGCTATCGCCAAACGACCAATCAGATTCCACATAAATCCTTTCTTTACCATTAGAAACGCACTCTGATTGAGTTGCCCGGTGCTTCGCCGTTGGCGATGGCTTCAGCCTGCAGTTCCTGCCGATACAGAGATTTGTAGTGATTCATCCAGGTAATCAAATCACCCGGTGGTAACCGGTCAATACTTACACCGTTGGGCATGGCGAATTTCAACTGGTCTTTACTGGCCTTTTTCAGCATGGTGGCTTCCAGTGCATCCAATACCTGCTTGACGTGCGTACGCGGATCGCTGGTGTCATTGGCACGATCCGGTTGCACTTCAAACGTGCCGCTGTCAACCGTTACCCGTTCGCCGTCACTGGCGCGGGTGATGTATGCCTGCCAGTGATACATACCAACGGTGTAATCCGTCGTAGTGGCGGCGGCGACTTCCACGATATAGTCAGTGCCGGATTCGCTGGCGGTGGCAGTTATTTCTACGCTACCAGTTCCGCTAACACCTTCCAGTCTGCATGAGTACGTTAGGTCATAACTACCCGGATCATAGTCACCACCTAAGTCGGTACGTTTCCACGCCCACCGATCACCGGCGATAAGTTTGCTGGGCTCGGTTTCGGGGTAGTTTACGCTGTCGAATTGGTTGCTCATTGCGTCCTATTTTTTCCAGCCACCCACAAAGCCACCACCACGGCGGCGTTGCGGTTTGCGTTGTACGGTTGAGTGCTCGGTTTGTTGCGGCGGTGCTTCCTGTTCGTTAAACATGTCAGCTTGCGCGAGTTGTTTTTCTAGCGCATCCCATTTAGGTGCCGTCATCACATGCAGTTTGATTGCGCGCGCGGCATGCAATGCGTACACGGTGCAATCCAAACCCTCGTTGCGCACGCCAGATTTACATTGCCACACTCGTTTATTCCGGATTGATCGGTGCGGCGCTTTCACTTCCGCCGTGAGCTGCTCAAAGAAATCCGCACGCACATCTTTATACCAGTGCATACGTCCAGCACCGTTGCCAGTGAGTGACAACCGGCCGCGTTCACCAATCAACAAGTCTTTAGCTTTGTGCGTGCCCACCATAAACACTTGCAGGCCACGCTTGCTAGCTTTGGTTTTGGTTTTGTGGTCCACCTTTTTTGGCAGACTAAATATTTCGCGGTCGAGGTTTTTATCCGACGAACCTTTAACTGCCATGATGCCGCGCCGTTGGCGTTTGCGTACCCAGTCATAAACCACATCGGACGTGGTGCCGTCTGATGAATCGATAGACCCAGCAGCCAGCATTAACGAGAAACCACGCGCATGTTTGCGAGGGCTGAATAACAGGTTGTCCAACTCGGTCCACACCGGATCGGCTTTGTCGGTGGTGCTATTCTTGGCGTACAGTTCACCCCAGTACACCAGCCAGCTTTCTTCGTCACGGCCCCACGCCCATATCGCGACAGCCAACCGATCATGCTGCACATCTATCCCGGCTGTGAGCACCAGACCACCCTCGGGTACGGTGAGTTCGGCATAATCTTCACCACGCTCAGTGAGTTCATCTATCTCTGGCGCGTCGCTTTCGTATTCGTAAGGCCGCCCAAGCTTGCTGTTTTGAAACACGATGCGCCCGGACTGGTCGCCGCGCTCGGCATCGTGTTCAGCTTCCAGATAATCACGCGCCACATCGGCCAGCGTTGTGCCGGGTATGCACACATAAAGCTCATTCAACTCTTTGAAACCAACCACCCCACCGGAGGTTTCCACGGTTGGTTCCCACCCACACATGGCGTCGCCATCTGCCACGGATTGTTTGACAGTGCCAATGATGTTTTGCTGGCGCTGCCAATCATCCCAAAGCGCGCCGCAATGTGGGCAGGCATAGGTGGCGGTCTCCGGTTGGTCGTGGCCATAAACCGAATGGGCTGGTCCGCCGTCACTTTTCAACCAGCTCACATTCGACCAGTCCAGCACATGCTTTTCGTCGCATTCATGGCAAGTGATTGGCAGCACGCGCTGGTCGGAAAGCTCGACTTGCTCTTCGACGCGCGACAACCCCTTGACCGATGGCGTGCCGCCGAGAATCAGCTTGCCGACTCGGTAGCGTTTCAGCCGTTCTTTAATCAGCCGGATCGCATCACCCTGCTCTTTAACGCTGTCGTTGGTGTCGTCTGGCTCCTCGACAATCGCCAGCGGTGCCGGTGTGGATTTTACGTTGCTGATCGAGTTGGAACCCACGAGCTTGATAAACCCACCGGGGAACTTTTTGAACAGCGCGCGGTTGCCATCCTTGCGGCTAGTCGTGACGTTGATCTTTCTCGCCAGCGCAGGCGTGGCTTTTACGGCGGGCGCGAATTTCTCATCGGAAAATTCACGCGCCGCGCCGTCTTTGGGAAACAATACAATTATCGGCGAAGGCTGCGTGTCGATGCGTTTGCCCAAGTAGCCGATCAGCCCAAACGTCCAACCGATTTGCGCGGCCTTCATCATCGCCACTACGCGCGTTTTCGGATCATCAATCGCCGCAAAAATGCCCCACAGATACGGCACATAATCTGGGTTGTATTTGCCCGGCAGATCAGCACCTTCGTCTGGCAATCGATATTCTTGCGCCAGCCAATCCAGCGTGGCAATTTTACGCGGTGGCTCCCACTTCTTCCCCACCCTCAACAGCATCGCAAGCAAACTTTTTCGGGTAGTCCGAAATAGCTGCGAAGGCAGCACCAAGTTGTCCATCAATCAAATCTTGTTCGACTTCGATGCCGTGCTGGCTTTGAATGGCTGCGATAATTTTTTCCACTGCATGTGTCGTTTCTGAGCGCGCCGTAACCGCCCAGGAATCAAGCAATGGCTCAATTTCGGAAACTGGTATTAGGTCGCTCACCTCTTTGTGAAATTGCAACTCTTTGAGCTGCGCATTTGCTTGTGCCTCGCGGGTGCGAGACTTGGTAAGTGTGGCCTGCTCATCACCGCCACGGCCTGCGGCTTCATCACGCAGGCGGTCGCAGTAATCATGCAACCACTCGCGGTTTGTTTTGCCAGGTAAAAGCACACCCTTTTCAACTTGCTTGGAAACTGCCTGCTGTGACATTCCAATAAGCTGCGCGAATCCTGTTTGTGTTGCGGGCCGATCTAAATAATCATTCATCAATTACATCCCGATCCATCAACACTACAACCCCCTATAGCACCAGAAATCTGCACGAAAACCGCGAGCTACGTACCCGTATTCCTAACCCTTTAGGAAGGACCCGTAAAAAATCAGAAGCGTGTCCGATCCAGATAAAATTGCATATCGCGGGCGAAATTCTTTTGCCATTGATTACGCGCATGCTGCTGCATTGCTTTGATGATAGCGGCCTTTAGCATGGTCTTTGGTATTGATGGCCCCCATACTGGACGAATAGGCAGGCGTTGTTTGCTGGTACGCTTGAATACCGTACGACCTTGGTTAGCAATGAACGCACCTTTGTACACCTTGCGCTTACCCCATGCGCTGGCGCTCACACCTCGCTTGGTTTGTCGGGCTTTAAACCGGGCGAGGTTCAGCGGTCGACCTCTTGCTACGGTGGCCGCACCCAACCTTTGGCGAGTCGCTTTGAACTTGAACATGCCTGCACGTACCGCCTTAACGGGTATCCCCATCTCTTTAGCAATCAGTCGCCGCGCAATAGTTGCCACCTGATCGTTAGTGCGATTAAGAGATCGTGTTGCCGCCTTGGTTACCACACCAGGCATGTGCCGTAACATGCGTTCCACTTGACCAAAATCGGCGGAAACATCGATATTTAGCATGTATCTATATTCACCTGTTTATCACTGATATCGTAATTGTCCGGTCATCCGTGCGCCCCGCAGTAGTCGAGACTCTGCACACCACGATGTAGTCCACACCTTCCTCACCTCCAGATAGCCACACCGTCACACTGGTATCGTTATCCGTCACACTGTGACTATCAACAGTGATTCCTACCGATGGCGTTATGTCATAACTCGATATTGTTTCACCGACCCCTAACCAGTCAGCTCGCGCGCCTTTAGTATTATTGGTCAGACCAGCCCAGTCGAATTTGTAATCAAGAATTGCGTCTGGGTCCTTGATAAACACATTAGACATCAGACTGGGTCCGCGAACTCAATATCCCACGCGGGAAAATTTACCGTATTCCCCGCTGTTAGAGCCTGACTAACACAGGTGGTAACATACAACAGCCTCGTTGCATCAACTAAGGCAACATGCGTTCCTGTGCCACTAGCATCCACATTGACATTGGATTTGGCTGCAATCGTCACTTTACGGCCCGATATGTCACCATTAGCCTTGGTATAATCTGTGTTAGCAACCATAGCCGAATCCGCCAATGCATACGTAGTCACCGCCTCGACGCGAGTAAGCGGCTCTGCACTACAAGTAATCATTAAAGTGGCTTGGTCAATCACATCTGCAGGCGCATCTAGCACATCATCGTGCGCGCTCTTTGCCATTATTTAACCTCCTCAGTGGTATTACCAAGAACCGAATTATGCACATCCAACGTAACCGGCTTATCGCTAAGCTGGTTATCTTCACCGGTATCCAGATTCTTCGCCCAGCCATTAGCCACCCAATATTCACCCACTGGATCGGGCACTGTTATCGTATCACCCTGATCCAGGTCATAGGATTTATTTTGCGGCCTATCCTTGATAGCCATCTTCGCTTCAACTTTCATAACTTTCCTCGCCTCAGTAAATTTAATATGGCGCGACTTAAACTGTAACCACGTAAGTCCGGCGATCATGATCAATGACAAATATTCTGGATGACGGCGTAACAACCGTTGATGGAATCGCTAGCGCAACATTGTCAGATACAATAGCATGCAGTGCATCACTGACAATCAGCACATGGTCCTGCGCCAGCCAAATACTATCCGCCGCATGAGCGTGCAACGCCTTTGCAATCACCAACTGATGATCCTGTGCCAACGGCACGTTATCCACACTATGTAGATGAACCGTACCTGCAATCACCAAGGCCGTCGCTACACTCAACACTACATTATCTGCCAAACTGGAATGCAAAGAATTTTCAATTACCAGTTGATGGTTTTGTGTCAACAACAGATTGTTAACATTGTGTGCATGAACCGCCTTTGCAATCACTAACTGGTGGTCCTGCACTAATAACACATCATCAACAGTATGTGAGTGCACAGCATCAGCAACAATTAATTGATTATTCTGGCCTAACACCAAATTATCAGACGAATGCGCATGTAATGCATCTTGGATTGTTAGCGTTACATTAGCGCCTGCATTTGCCGATACCGGCATCCAATCTGATTCAAGCTTTATGAGCTGCCAAGGATTGTTCGCTAATTCTATATGATACAAATCATCGAACGCTGCATTCCAAACAGCACCAAAACTTGCAGTCCCATCGTGATCAGCTACGGATGTGTTGCGCGTAAGCCCCATGAACGCAAGCCTATCAAGCGCCATTGTAGAACCATGGTTGCCAGTATTCTGCCCCTGGTATCTTCCATCAACCCATAATCGTACATCCGTACTACTAGATGCTGTGGCCGCTATTAAGTAGTCCTGGCCTATATTGTATCCAGGCTCGCCAGAAATAAATTGTATACTATCCCCTGAACGTGACCGTATATAGGCCCGAATTTCATTATCTACGACAGCCCTGGGCGAGACCAGAAACATACCGCCAGTATTAGCATTTTCGCCAAGACCTAAAATTGTAGAAGCTGCGGTTTTATTATTTTTAGACCCTATTGCAGCTATAGTAATCGGGTGCTGATAGACCGGTATAGGCATCCAATAGCTATCATTCCCATCACCGGCCAGGTAACGCCCCTGAGTACCCCCCCCTCCGAAAGGCGCACCAACAGTCCCGGTCATAAACTGTTTCGTAACCAGATCATATGGAGCCCCTCCATCCTCATTGAGAATGAAAAGATGCTTCAGTCCTTTAGTTAATTTGTTAGACCAATCAATTTCATAATTGATCTTGTCGGGTTTCTTTAACCAATGCCTTTCAAAAGGGAAATGTGGCACTAAGCGCTCCGCAATTCCTCAATTACTGCTGAATACGTCATAGACGCCGCACCATTATTATCTGCATACAGCTTTCCTGCTTGTGGTACAGCCGGGTATGATACAGTGGTGACACCAGGATTTGTGACACTGGTGTCAATAACGGCCAGCAAATATGAATGCTTTGTATCTGCACTATCAAATTCGTCGGCAACTGCAGCCCCATCAGGATCACCAGAAGACTGCAATATATAAACATTGATAGTATCGCCAGGTGCTGGCGCTGCCGAGTTATCCGCTTTTATAGTGATACTAGCTTTGATACACGTTGCATCTAGCGTAATTGTATCGGATGTATTTTGCGCGCCAGACGCAATCGATATTGAATTAGCGCCACCGAATAAAACTTTAGTCTCCGCTCTTGTCAACATTATTTTAATGCCTTCGCTGTTGCAACATGCCCCGCACGGACAGGTTGTAATCCGAGCTGTTCAGCTTTACTGACATGGGCAATAGCGGCAGACTTCACAAGCTCAGAATCCTCTTTACCCAAAACTGTATCAGCCACCAACAAATCAATCATGTCGCGAGTCGCAGCATTACCCACATCCACACCTACAGCATCCATTGAGCGGATTGCCAGGCGGACAACATTGTTTGTTGCCGCGACGGCCTCTAATGCCACAATAAATGCAGCGCCATTGATCGGACCAAGCAGGTCAAGAATTTGCAGCGTGGTTAATTTTTTAGGCCGTACGACAGGATCTAATCTATTCATCTCATCTGCAACCTTTTGGTCAGACATCAGGCCATACAGTACAGGGTTGCCATCTAAATCTGATCGTATTTTTTCGTATCTGTTCATTTCAATCGCCCAATTAACCATACTTAGAAACAAGCCCGCCCGAAATAAACAACCCCGCAGCAAGCTATCTCGCTACGCGAAAGCGGGGTACTACACTGCCAGTTCAAACGCTTAGGCGTTTTAACAAAAAACTTACACAGCAAGCTGCGGGGAATTCAACCCAAAGGGATTAAACGGCCAACAACCTTAAACGTCGTTTCTTTTTCTGCTTTTTACCAAAACATGAATTTTGATTACGCGAAGAATGATAATAGATCGTGAACCACTTGATCGATTTGCTAATTGGTTTTGATTTTACGGCTTGGGAATTGAATAGCTGGCTACCGGCAATAAACCCCGTATTCTCGGCTGAAACAGTATAGGTAACAAAATTTTGATCTTGGTAGTCGCTTGCAATAAGCGACCAATCAGCAAAAGAAACGGCTCCAGAATCTGCCGTCGCTACCGTCCCAAAAGAACAAACCATAAAAACAAACAACCAAAAAAGGCCAACAGGCCATATCGTTTTCATCTCTGAAACTCCTTTTTTTAAACAAAAAAAACCCGCTGAATTTCGCAATCAGCGGGCTCCGGGCATTACTCTGAATCATTGGGAATTGAACTTACTTTTTGTTGCGCTACTTGTCAACACTACACACAAAAAAATATAAATATAATTTTCAACAAACCTTTAACCGCATTTGCACATGCGCCAACATCACCCGCTCCCAACCATCTAAGCGACTCAAAAACAACTCATAACGTTTCCCCCAAACACGGGACCAGTTAGACTTATCAACACCCGCAGCCTTCGCCCTGGCACTACCACTCACACAACCCCGACCCGTCCCCAAACACACATTACACACCCGTGCCGCCGCCCCCCTCGGATATATTGAACCACGTCCACTGCACCGGCTACACTTGCACGGGCTAACCGCCTCATTCACCGCCATACGTGAAAGGCCGCGCAAAAACTCACGACCCACCGGCACCTTCCATCGCTTGCGTGTAGCAACACCACACATTTCACTCCACAATTGATTCTCCAATGGATAACGTGACGAATCATCTAACGAAAACTTCACACGCGCCAACAAATACGGCCCTCGATCAAGCCCTGCCAACGCCATGGCCGCATCCGCCTCAGTCAAACCCTGCACACTACTCACCCCCACCGCCTGCATGTCTGGTGTCTTTGCCGCCATTCTCGCCATCAAATCCGATGCTTCCATATTGCCCCCTATCGGTACTGGATAAAAAAGTAGGTTTTTTACTTAGCTAAAAAATCTTTCGCCGATTTCAAGGTACCAGCACCCAGCCCCCTATTTGGTGGACACCTCTGTTTTTTTTGTTGGTCAGCTCTCTTACTGCGCACGCGCCGAGATTCCAACAGTTTCCAGAAATCTATAGTCGACGGCGGCAAAACACTTTGCCCCTTCGCCCGTCGTAATGCATCCCGCAACTCATCCCGACTGTAACCTTTAATCACTCGAGCCCACTCGGTTTTTGCCGCCTTCATCACACGAGTTCTTTTAGGTGGATAACGCTTCAACCACTCATCACCGAACAAACTGGCCATCAGCAGAAACAACCATGTCACATCAGTTAATTTATCCACAACTTATCCCCAGTGTCATCATCGCTCAGTTTCATAACCAGTATGTCCTGATTCAACGCGCCGTTTTTCGACGCAGGATTTTAATCGCTGCCGATACTGAAAATGAGTATCCAAACCAGGATCAGGGTACCCATGCTGTTTTGCCCAAGCCCACAATTTATCGTTATCCCTCGGCACAACCTCCCAAGCCTGCTTCCTCCCAACGTTTTTTTTTGCCGAACGGGTTTTCATTTCTTTCCTGATCAGCATCCATTTGTAAAAACATGCCTGCCAGTCGTGAGAGCGCGTATCGCGAGACTTGTGATGAGCGACAAACAAACCCACCACATTGGAAGTGATCGTTGGGCAGCGAGCCCGTATGCAAAGATCACGGGTATCTTGACCCGGGGTGAACACCCCAGAAACGGTTGTTGGGTGCGAAGCCGGAAAGTTATCCACAGATTTTAAGTTATCCACAGCGGTCGTTTTATTTTTTTTTATAGGGTTTACCGGATGTGTGCCCTCACTCGGATTTGACCCCCTGCCCTGACTGTGTGTAAAACCAGCGCCGTTATTGACTTTCCGCCTGCCCTTACCCCTGCCCTGACCCCTGCCCTCACTATTTGAGACGGATTTATCCGTTGTTGCCATTTTTAGCTTAAAAACAAGGGTTTCCACGTCATTTTTCTTAATGCCGGGCAAGCGCTGGATCAGTCCTGATCTTTCCAATTGACCCAACGCCGTACGAACCATTTTGACGGTATGTACCTCTGTTTTATTGTTTGACGTATACCGTTTACTAACCTCCAACAGCTCACACAAGCCCTTCAGACAGATTTCCCGGGGCGGCAATCCGACGATGCCTGTACGGTAATCCATACAACGACGCAGCTCCATTAAATAGATCACTCGCGCCCTGTGCGGCAACCGCAACAGCGCATCGTACTCATCATCACCCCAGGATGTTGTTGGCAAGGCTACTTAGCGTCAAAACTTCCGACATAGACCTGTGCCGGATTATCACCAAAACTCTGCACGATGGCATCTTTAAATTCCTGCGCCATGGCTTCAACATGATCATCCAGTCGGACAATGCGTAAAACAAATGTCGGCTTACCGCCGCCCGTTAACAAACTCATTCGTAAATGAAATTCGCGCGCCTGAATCCCCAAATAGGGATCACAACTAAAAACGAACATTACTGGTAACGCGCCATTTTTACTCGACGCCTCAACTGTTTCCAGCGCAGATTTTTCCGCCTTAAAATCCCCGGCCTCGTGATTTTCTTTTCTTGCGGACTCAACAGTGATATTTCGGATATTATTGATGGCCTGCTTCAATGGCAGCTCATTATCATAAGCATCAAATGCTTTCACATTTGTATGCCAATCCTCAAGCCACTGAGCCATAAAGCTCTGCCCCTGCTGCTCATTATTGATAGCCAGAACCTCATTAAAGGCCGAGGTTTTTTTCAGCCGCAATACTGCCGTGTGATCAGCATGCCCAGGATTATCATAATCACCCAGATTAAAAAACATTTTTGCTGACATACGCTGTGCATCTATAAAACATTCACCGCCATTTTGTGCCTTCGAATACAGCGAAAAATCGTCGATTGATAACGTTAGCATTTCTCCCCGGAACCGGGACCTGCTATTCTGCAAAAACTCCAAACTGTGAATATTAACGTCTTTTTGCAACAGAATTGCCGGCGTGTCCGATCCAGCATCTACCATACGCACCGCTGTATTCTGGATTAACTCAATAGCTGATTTATCTAGTGACATTGTTATGTCCCTCATCAAAATTAATTTTTATAAAAATAGAAAAATGCGGCAATTCACCCTAATACTGGCGATGGAACATTTATTTCTACGGCCTCCCAACAACCCCTGTAGGTACCAACAGGGGTTGTTGTTGCTCTTCCGCATGCCAGACGGACGCCTCTCTGGGGGTTGTCACTCAGTCTTTTTCATCTTCTCAAACATCTGTCCTTGATTTTCCATAAAAATGGTCAATGCTCCTTTTTCACCAACATACATAGGCGTTTGAGTCTCGTTATTTTCACCGATATCGCCGCAATTAGTCGGGCGCGTATAAGCCAATTTGTGATTAATCATCACCTGCTGACTCTGCCCGATTTGTTTAAGACTCAACGTCACCGTCACTTTTCCCGCCTTACCATGGTCAAGCACACCAGCGGCCACATCAGACAACGCACGGCTTAATTTAGACTCAAACACACCACCATCGAGATCACACAGAAACTCATTCACATTTGTTGACATATAACCCTCCCCTTTTTTATATAACAATCACCCATAGACAATGCGCACTTCTCCGCGCAATAATTTATCAGGCCCGCATCTTGTAGACACCAAAACCTCACCAGCAACATCATCGGCACACACGCAATGATTCAGCCTTTCACCGTTTAAAAAAACAGTATAAAGATGAGCGTCATCAACATAGTCAGGATCACCCCTGTTAACCGATACACGCAACTTACTGCCCCTCGACGATCAGCAAAAAACCGCCCCTTTGACGCTTACAGGCCGGAAACTTTTTATCCACACCGCAATATGACTGGTCGGCCAACACCACGCGCCGCTGGCAAACAGAACAGTTCTTTTCATGAATCTCCAACCGACACGCAGCATCAAACGTTGGATCACGATGTACCTGCACCGACATTAAATAACAGAGCTCGCAGGCAACTCGGAAAACACTGAGTAGCGCCCGCCCAAATCAAACACCAAATCATCCAACCTGGATTCAAACTCGTGCGGCGTGCCATTATTTTCAATCAACACATCACCCTCACGCACCGCGACACAACCCTCACTGCAGTGCGGCGCGACACCCTCCAGACCAGACCGCAGGATATGCACAACCACACCACCCTGACCCCTCACCCACGCAGCCTCGTTGGCAAATCGCACATCGGAAACCACGCCCGCCCACTTCTCGGCGAACTCATCTGCGAGAGTCACGTCACCTAACACGCTATGCTCCAACACCTTGAGCCACACATCATCCCTAACCATGTTGCGACCCCGCTCCGTACCCAACGTCTGCATCAACTGGCGCGGAGAGACGCCCAACCAATCCAAATCAATCTCCTTTAAATCACCGTCAACATGACGACGCGACAAACCAAACATTGCCGTGGTTGCCCGCTTTATCGGGGTCGCAAACGTGTATTTTCTGAGAAAAGGGAGACGACCACACAAATAATCACAAGCAGTATCTTTGCCGCTATGTGCAGGACCTGCAAAACCAATCAGCGGCATTGTTCTATTGACCGCGTCATCTGTATCACGACCTAAAGTCGCCTTTAACATTTCATCATTAGCCATGACCTTTCCTTACCCCTCATCACCATTATTTAACCGACTATGTAAATACCGATTTGCCAATAAATTCAGCGCTCGAATTCCATCCTTCGGAATCACCACAACATCAGCATCATCAACCAGCGTGATACCCAAAAAATCCAACGCATTTGCAAAATCATCAAGACTGATATTCCGATCACCATTCAAGCGTCGGGACACCTCCTGAGCAGAACAATCCCATACCTCGCCTAATTTAGAGTTTCCCAACCTAAGCAAAGCAGTTGTAAGATGTTGTTTTGTTTTGCTCATTTACACCCCATCACCAGACATCACCAAATAGAACCATCCATCACCAAAACCTCGTATTTTGTCACCAGCCTGTACCAACCTGATTTAAGACAATAAAAAGGCAGCGAGACTTAACGGCCAACGCTGCCTATAAAAATCGAAATCTAAAAAAGGATAAATACGCCATGATCAACACACGCCGCTACAGCATGCTCGCCAAGAAAGCCGCTTATGCGCCTTTGGGTAGCGCATCATGTGGCTTCCACGCCAGTGAGTATCCAGTCACGGGTAACCTTGCCCTCAGACAGGGATTCAATTTCCGCCGAGTAATTTGTTTCGCCGGTCCAATCTGTTCGGGGTAACCCGCTTTTGGTCCAGCCAAATACTGTCGGCTGTTTAACTCCGCACGCTCTGGCGACGCAGGCTTGGCCGCCTGCTGCCTCGATTGCTGCTTTTGATCTTTGCACTCTGTCCATAACCGAAATATAGGTGATTCCTTTATTTTCGTCAATAGGTGATTCCTTTTATGATTCTGGCAGATAATCTTTAAATCTAGGGGTAATAATTAAGTGCCAGAAAAAACCAACAAAGAAATTGAGAAAAAATTATTCTCGAAGAGACTCAAGGAGGCGTTAGTCTACGCCAAAATCGAAGGGACTCAGGCAGAGGTAGGCAAAATGTTCGGCCTCAGTCAACCGTCCTATGGAGACTGGTTAAACGGGACATCAATGCCAGATATAGCTAACGCCGTTATTGCCTCGAAAATTCTAAATGTCTCTTTTGAATGGTTGATGACCGGTCGCGGCGAGAAAGAATTGGTGTCTGGCAATATTAACCCCAACACAAAAGCCCTGCTTCACGCCTTCTTATCGCTGTCAGACTACAATCAGAAAGAGGTGATCGCGTACGCTAAAGGCAGACAGACAATCGGCGATCCGCCAGATGATTCCGTCGCGCAGCAGGCGCAAGCGATCAACGACGCCCTGGACATTCTGGATGAGGAAGGGATGCTCACCCTCACGAATGACGAGAGAGTGAGATTTATTGAGGTATTAATCCTGGCCAAGATAGGTTCTGAGCCGGATATAAAGCGCGCAATAATCAATCATATAAAGACTAAAGTCGTTAGCTAGACGCGCCCTCCCGCACCCTGCGGGCCACAGATGCGACTCAGGGCTTCGCTTTCAAGCAACGCTGTTGCCTCAAGTTCAGCAATCAGTATTTTGTTTTCTTTGGCGATGGAAACATTATGATAAAGCGAAACTGCAATAACGCTTCCCCCCAAAAACGCCATAAAATAGCGAATTTTTTGCTTTTTTCTCGCTCTTTTAGCTCCCTTTTCTACGATCTCATGAATAGTCGATCTGATTTCTACAACATTATTATGTTTTACATCCTTCCCCGAAAACACCATTTGAAATTCTCCCTTAATGAAAAACAAGAAAGCCCCCCTTGTTCCATTAAGAGAATTATCATCCGGTGCGCACACACTCTTCCTTGGCTATAGCTGTCACCGCTAGCATCTCATGACAAAGCTGAATTTTATGTAGGATAAATCTGACTTATGGAATAAAAAATTAGCAAATAAGAAAATATCGGTTTAGCATGACAAATTTCTATTTGTTGCTAAATGATTGATTATTAACTTGATATCAATAAACCGTGTACTACACTGTGGAAATTATTTGTAAGGGATTTCTGATAACGTTGTAGGATAAATCTGATGCCGCGCATAATTATTGAAATTGCCAGCAAGGGAATACCACTAAACTGTGTAGGAGAATCCTGATGGCGTGCGCATTGATTGTTGAAGATGATCCTGTTTATCAACATTTTCACCAGTCAGCGGTAACCCTGCTGGGCGGAAAATCGAATACTGTTGATAGTGCTGAAGAAGCGATGGAGAGACTGAGTCAGTATGGGGACAGCTACAAAATAGCCATCATTGACAATATCCTCAAAGGGCCAATCGTCGGCATAGCATTCGCCGAGCATCTTCACGAAAATTTCCCCGATATAAAAATTCTCATGGCCTCTCATTATCGGCCGCCCAGCGCCAGCGGCCACCACTATCCGCATATCGACCCATACACCGCCCGAGTTAACGCGATTGGCGCACTAATGCTGTGCAAACCGTTTGAGCCAAGCCACCTAAACCGGCTACTGAGGGAAATGCTCAGACCCTAGGGTGCCCCCCACAAACCTCATTTGCATAACTTGGAAAAGAGATTTTTTGGATATGATAAAAGTATTTTTGGGTGAAAGGCGATCAATTCTTTTGATTTTATGTTTATCGTAAGCCTTACAAAGTAATTTATATAAACTTTTTATTGCGTGCATATTACCATCCGAAAAAAGCCCTGCTCACGAAATAACGTGTACCGCATTTCACTCACCTGCCCTAAGTGAAACGCGCAAACCATAAAACGATTCACATAGGCGTCACGCGGACTGCCAGCGCTTGCTGTGCTTTTGGCGAATAGTCACACTCGTAACGATAGTTTTGCCATGCGCCAAAACCGTTCTGAAATTGCACCTTGTCACCAATATAGGTAACCACCCCAGATTTCTCATCCTTCCACTGGACTCGCGGAAACGTTGGGCTAAGGATACCATCCTGCCATCGGTGTTGGTATTTCGCATATTTCTCGATAGGCCGCTTACAGGCCACTACCGCGTCAATATCATGCCTGCTGGACCAACATTGAATATCCTTCATACACTGAGCGCTTGTCAGCACAGGTTTTTTCGCTGGAGCTGGCTCTACAGGCGTCGGGTTCCTCATCTCTACAATCGTCGAATAAGAATAGAACCCAAGCCCTAGCACAACAATCAGTGACCCCAACCCCATAGTGCCCCGTTTTTTCTTCCTTGAGGCACCGCAATGCGGACAGGATTCCGCATTTTTGCTGATTGTTTCGCCACAATCCCGGCATTTAGTCAGTTTGCCCACTCGCTTCCCTCGAATTAACTGTCTTCATCTCAGGCTAGAATACCTTATTTTTAGGTTTGATCATAAAAAACTCTCCTGCCCCAGTAAGGTTTACACGGCCTGTGCGATTGCCGCCTCACTTCAAAAGCGATAAAAGACCATCAATATTTCTGACTCGTTACGGATTGGGTATTTTTTTGCTGAGATAAAGGTATTACCTATTGACGATTATATAGGTATCACCTATATTATTTTCCATCGGCTCATAAACCACAAACGGCACAGAAAATGACAATCATCACCCACTACATGTTGGGCCTGCTCATCATCGCGCTCACGCCAATGATCGCATTGATCACACTGGTCCTCGCATCTGACATAGGCGCTCCATCAATCCCTCGAGTGCAGCGATTACGCCGCGAATGGACCCCTGCTGACCGAGAGGCGCGAGGCGAGGAGGATCATTCAGATGGATAACCTATTCATGTTCGGTATTTATGTTCTCGGCATATTGGCAGTGTGCATGGTCGGCTCCTTCATTTGCCAAACCTGGGGGGACGGATAATGACGGCAACAGAACGCACCAGCCAGGACGAACTGGAAATAATGCTCACCGACATCATTAACCGGGAATCAAAACTAACCGATTGGGAGCTGAATTTTATTGACGTCATCAGTCTGCATATCGAAGCCAAGACCGGCCTGAGCGAAAAACAAGACGAAACATTCACCCGCATCTGGCACCGGGTGACCGACTGATGTCACACAACACCGCCATTATGTTTATCGAAATCATCATCATCTATGTGGTGGGCATCATTACTCTGATCCTCACCCCCTGCATCGAGCGGATTCTGACCCGCAAACGAGATGGAGGGTCTTTCGATGAATAACTTTTTATTGTTAGGCGCATACACACCTCGGTGTTCTGCATGGCTGAGGGGTGATAGATAATGGAATGGGAATCTTTTTTCCCCGGCTTGCTGGTGGGTGTGATTTTTGCCAAAGCATCATGTATATGCTGGCCTTGTCTGGTGTCATCGATATGAATAAAAAAGAGAAACCTGAGAAATATTACACCGCAGAAGAAGCGGCGACCCTGCTAAAAACAGACAAAAATAAAATTCTGCAATTGCTGCGCGAACAAAAAATATTTAACAGCGAAAACATTCCCTTCGGAAAATATCGGGTGCAAGGGCTATTTGTGATCAGCCAAACACCGTACACCGTCCCATCCACCGGAATGAAACGGACGGTCGCAAAAACAATGATAACCAAGAAAGGGGTCCAGTGGATTGCCAACCTCCTAAACCTGCATAGCAATAAAAAGGAAAAAAGCATAAAGGAAAAAAAGCGTCAATCGGATAGCGATTACTACCAGAAAAAGAAGAACGAAAAACGATCATGGAAACTAACTCTAAGCACTCCATGGACGAAGAGCCATGAACCCAACCATTAAAAAATCACAAAGGGTAAAAAATGGAAAAAAAAGACCTTTTTATTTTTGCAGCGACACCGGCGCTTGTCCTGGTTGTAACACTGTTGATATTAGCAATTGCCGAAACATTATCTGGAATTAGCCATTAAAAGGAGGCAGTAAAATGGGTAGCCATCAACGTTTTTTTGAAATGATTAAAAAGGTGCCAAGAATTACACATCTATGGGACATAGAAAGACGTCGAATGGATACCAAAACCTTTGAAGCTGAATTAGGCGTGATGAGTTCAGGTGAAGTACACATGGCAAAATTTTTCGCCTCGGTCTGGCTGCACGACAATCAGAAATATGGATTTGACCTTGTTGATGCGGTAGCCGCAATTGATCCCGCACATTGCCAGTTAATTATCGAATGGACAGCCGATCCATTTTATCCATAAAAATTAGCATTATTCAAAAGGGGCAGACAACTATTACCACAACACAACTGGAGAATGAAAATGAACGTAATTTTACAACCGCTAGGTAACCCAATCCCCGGAGCAGACAGAGCAAAAGCCACAACTGTGACTGTGCCGGACAACAGCACGGATGAAGATGTTTTTGCACGCCTGTATACCCGCGCTGCCGAGCTTGGGCATACAGCCAACAGTAAAAATGCTTATTGCGATTGGCAGACGCATTAAATGATGAGCCCGAAGCCTGATTCAGGCGGAGGGCCATGGGTTGATTTTACGGATTAATAGCAATGAAGGGTAAGTTGATGGGTGAATTATTCTATTTACAAGACAGTCGCTCAAACCTTGGAAGTAATGCGGTGTTCTGGAACAAAGATGGCTGTGGATACGGAACCAACCTAGACCAGCTAGAGGTATATACATTAGAAAGCGCGCAGAGCCACCACAGCGGGCGCAATAGCGATGTCCCACTACTAAAGTCTCTTGTTGATGAGCTTAGCGTTCTCGCTGTTGACCACCAGTATTTGCCTGAGTCGTTAACCGACGATAAAACAGGCGAATACGTAATCCAGATAAAAGGCAGCTGGAACGGAAACGATATTCTATTTGTTGCTGAGCACGGCAGCTCGTATAAGTACAACGATGCAAAGGTATTCACAGTTGGCGAGATTAGTTCTTTCTTGTCCAACAAAGACCGATACACAGTGTTTTCAAAGCACTCAATAGACAGAATTGCTAGACGAACATTTCAGATTGAAAATATAGACAAAAAATCAATGATAACTAAGGCGGGGATAAAGCTAGTCAAACCTAAAAGAGTTAGGCCTACGACGGGCAAAACTCGCGGAAACTGCCCAGAGTGCGGAAAAATTACTTGGGACTACAACCCTTACGAAAATTCTTATTGCGCTGAGCATGAGCACGAATTCAGCCGAGCTATATAACAGATGTTAGCAGGAACAAGGCAAATACAGATGAAAATGCAACAGCTAGAAATTAATGGCATTGGCCAGCAAGTCATGACGCCCGATGAGTGGAAACAACAGAACAATATTTTTACTCGCGAACTTAACGATGATGATTTGGATGATGGTGTTCGCTGGGCATGCTGGGACGAACATGAGTGCGTGGAAGAATTTGCCAGTATATATAGTTACGACAGCGTGGCTTTAGGTGAATCAGAAAAAGAAGCAATACTAAGTTTTTGTAACGCTAACGACATAGCGCCACCGTTTTGGTGGTGAGATACAGAAATGCGCACACCAAAGACAGTAAGAAAATAAATGGATTGAGACTAAACAATGAAACAATGCCAATACGTTTGCGATTATTACAATGTTCCTGCCGACATTAGCCGCAGAGTAATAGTGAATGGCGAGCCTGGAATTATTGCTGAAGACCGAGGAAATCATATTGGGGTAAATTTTGACAAAGACAAACCTGGAGCAATCAAAAGCTGCCACCCAACGTGGAAAGTTGAGTACGGCGAAATAGGACAAATCAGAAAACTCACCCGATCACAATAGCGCTACAAACGATTTCGCGAATACGGTGATAGCTTCGAATCTTTTATTGATTTTTGTACATGGGATGCTGAGCCAGAAAGAACCTGGAACGGTGGAGCATGCAATGGTTACGATTACGATGATGACAGTTACTTTGATAATGCACTTTGACGCATCCTGAGTGAGCCAGAATAAGACATGAGTAAAATTTTAACGCAAGGAGAAAACGATGGTTAGATTGAACGATGACGAAATACAAATTTTGGGTACACCATGTTTTTCGTGCGCAGGCACAGCAAAGCTACTAATAAAAGCGGGACTCTACGAGGACAAAGCAAAAAAGGCAGAATACGAACAAGCTGTTTTTGCTCACTGGGGTTTAGGGCTTTATAAAAAACACGGTGAAAACTGGAGAGAGGAAGCTGGAAAAGTTATCACAGAATGCGTTGCTAAAATAAAAGAAGAAGAAAATAACAAGCTCAGAAAAAGAAGCGATACTAAATTTTTGTAACGATAACGACATAGCGCTCTAAATGAAAATCACACCTCTACAACTGATCGGCGCGCTGAGCGCATCTGATCCGTATATTCAGACAATCTACACATCGGGAGGATGCTACAGGCTACATCTGATGTTAAAAGAGTTGTGGCCAAGCGCGACCCCGGTGATCAGCGACACAAATGATCATGTCGGCAGTTTAATTAATGGTGTGGTTTATGACATAAACGGTATTTCAACGTGGGAATATCGAGCCATGGATGGCAATGATATTGAGTTAGCAAAAAGCTGGAGCTTTGCACAAAATAACATGTTGCTGATTGGTGAATGCCCATTGTGCGAAGAGCCATTAGTTGTATGACTACCATTTTCCTGACGCCGGGGAAATGGTCCACGCACAACTCAAAATTGCTGGCTATGCAGATTTGATATTAAAAAATCAATGGTGCGACGATTGGCAGCAGCTCGAAGAGTTACAGGAGATGAAAATGAACATTGAACTTATAAATTCTCAGCCCGTTCCAGTGTCTGAGTTAGATATGATTATTGCTGGAGAAATAATAGGAACAGTCAAAAAAGATGCGAAGCTTGAAAAATGGCACGCTTGTTTCAAGGTGCCTAGCGCCCCATTCATGATGAATTTAGCTCAAGGTTTTGGCAGCACTCCACAGGATGCTATTAATGATGCACTCAATGCTACCTCAAGTGAGGCGGAAAAATTTTTAAAAGCGATGTCTGAATTTAAAAAGTACGTAGACGCATAACAGATATTATTCGTAACGATAAAGGCAAAGATATCGATGAACAAACTTATTAACAGATTAAGGGGTCAGTATAGCGCGGGACCAAACAACGAATTTAGAACCCGATCATTTGCTGACTTTATACCGCCGATTTCCATCGAGGCAGCGGATAGAATTGAGAATCTTGAAGAGGCTCTACGCCAGATAAAGGTCACCGAGAACTCTTACGATGACGAGCAAACTGTACTCAGTGAAATATATGTGATATGCGAAGATGCATTGAGCACATAACAGCCATTACCTGAGCAGGGAATATAGATGAAAACAATTATTCGTAGATTGATGTGCTGGTGGTTTGGGTGTGAACCGGATTATGACAACTCAATGTCATGGTATGACGAACACAACTCTGGATGCCATACGCCATGCAAGCGCTGTGATAAATTTGACGTTAGCTACAGTGACATGATTGGCGACTTGAGGCATGAGCGATTTAAATCATGGTGCAATCATTGGCTATTTAGAAAATGGTGGCCTGCAAAATGCTGGGCTTGTGGACATAGATTTAAATGTGACGAATCGATAGACCACATACCATTTTAAATGATGACGAACGAAATCCTATCGTTTGACGAGCTGCGAGCACTATCAGGATTCAAAAACCTGAAGCGCATCAGTCAATGGCTACAGGACTCTGGCGTGCCATTTTTACGTGATCGTTTTGGCCGACCGAAAGTCAACCGCTACGCGCTCAGAAAAGCCATGGGGGGCGGCAACTCCGACACTGGGCACAAATTGACAGATAGCCAAGAACCCAACTGGGATGGTATATAGGCGCAATGGGCAGAAACAAAACCATCAACAAAAAAGACCCTCCACGCTTCTACACCGTCACGGGCAAGCGTAAAGCGGCACACTACTACACTGGCGTACGGCCAAAGCTGCGTCTGTCAGACGACCGCAACGAAGCCCTGAAGCAATGGGCAGATATCGATGCCGGCAAAGAGCTGGTGCCCACACTATTCAAAGGTATCGCCGCCAAGTACAAAAAAGAAATCATCCCCGGCAAAGCACCCAGGACACAGGTAGATAACCTGAAGGAGCTGGAAAAGCTGCTAGGCGTATTTGGCGAAATGCACATCGACGCCATCAAACCAAAACATGTGCGCCAATACATTACCCTGCGCGAAGCCAAGGTGCGCGCCAACCGGGAAAAAGCCCTACTCTCTCACATCTACAATTTTGCCAGAGACAAAGGCTACACCGACCTACCCAACCCCTGCCAAGGCATCAAGGGCAACAAAGAGAAAGGGCGGGATCGATACGTTACGGACGCAGAGTACGCAGCCGTATGGGAGGCTGCAACACCCGCTCTGCAGGACATCATGGACCTGCTGCTCAACACCGGACAGCGCCCTGCTGACGTGCTGAAAATGAAAAAAACAGATATCCATGACGGTGCAATTTGGGTCGAGCAAAACAAGACCGGCAAGAAGCTAGGGATCAACATCACGCCCCACCTGGACGCCATACTAAAGCGCCCAAAAGAAGTGCAAAGTTTTTATGTTGTGAGTGATGAAAAAGGCCAGCCCGTTTCACAAACAACAT
>Ga0316203_1000662_pt1 | contig 36031 bp, 31 predicted proteins | sample 6monrhotite_MG_FD_204940 | JGI IMG/M metagenome (GOLD analysis project Ga0316203, IMG submission 204940) | Microbial mat bacterial communities from mineral coupon in-situ incubated in ocean water Damariscotta River, Maine, United States -... | ecosystem: Environmental > Aquatic > Marine >... | reverse complement strand
TACAAACGGTCAAGTCCAATGCTAGAGGTTATCGCTCATTCAACGGCTTCAGAAACAGCATACTTTTTTACTGCGGGCGCCTGGATATGGTCCCATAGCATTCACACACTTCTACGAAGAACCATATAATGAGACCTTTGCACGAGAACCGGTTTTCGTTCCGGCAAGGCATAAATGGTCGAAAAACGGCGTTTAGGCGTAGTAAATGAATATTTCGGGATCATTTATAACGCAGTTGGAGCGGAAAATAGACTCGCACAAAGGTCTCATAATAATCAGATAACTTATGGAGGTGGGGGAATGAGTTTGCTCTTTCCAGAGATAGCGCCATACGTACAACATTCCATCAAGGTTGAGACGCCTCACGTGATTCATGTGGAGGAGTGTGGCAATCCCTCAGGAATACCTGTTTTGTTTGTACATGGCGGCCCGGGTGCCGGTTGTGAAGACTATCATCGGCGATTTTTTGATCCGGAGTTATATCGAATTATTTTATTTGATCAACGTGGTTGTGGTCGTTCTACACCACATGCATCACTTGAAAACAATACGACGCAGGCATCGGTTGCGGATATTGAAGAGATTCGACAGCAGTTTGCCGTTGATCGTTGGGTGCTGTTTGGTGGCTCCTGGGGCTCAACCTTAAGTCTGGTTTATGCGCAGACCTATCCAGAGCGTGTTGAAGGATTAATTTTACGTGGTATCTTTTTATGTCGCCCACGTGAGATTGAGTGGTTTTATCAGGGGGGTGCAAGTCGACTATTCCCTGATTATTGGGAAGATTATGTCGGCGTTATTCCTGAAGATGAACGGGATGATATGGTTGCGGCCTATCATCGACGTCTGAATAGTGAGGATGAGCTAGTGCGTATGGCAGCTGCCAAGGCGTGGTCGATATGGGAGGGGAAAACAGCAACGTTGCGACCACAGGAGAGCGTTATCAATCACCTCGGAAACCCATTTACAGCATTGAGCATGGCGCGCATAGAAAACCATTATTTTATGAATGATTCTTTTCTTGAGCCGGATCAGATTTTACGTGATGCAAGTCGTCTAAAAGGTATTGATGGCGTGATTGTGCAGGGGCGATATGATGTCGTCTGCCCGATGGAGAGTGCATGGGCTTTGCATCAGGCCTGGCCCGAGGCGGATTTTAAAGTGATCAATGATGCGGGACACTCAGCTTCAGAAGAGGGAGTAACGCGCGCATTAGTGCAGGCAGCAGCAGCGATGGGGCGGCGATTGTTATGATAGGATTGATTCAGCGTGTTAATAATGCAAGCGTGGTTGTGGATGATGAGACGATTGCGAAGATTGGCTATGGCTTGCTGGTCTTTATTGCTGTTGAAAAACATGATACTGAAAATGAAGTGGATAAACTATTAAAGCGACTGTTGGGCTATCGCATCCTAACCGATAAATCCGGCAAGATGAACTGGGGATTAAAAGATACCCGTTGTGAGTTGCTGCTGGTACCGCAATTTACACTGGCGGCGATGCATACCCAGAAAAAAGGGTTGCGCCCAAGTTTTGATAAAGCAGCATTGCCTGAGCATGGCGAACAGTTGTTTGATTATATGTATGAGCAGGCTATGAAAGCGCATGGCCACGTACAGAAGGGAGAGTTTGGTGCTGATATGCAGGTGACGTTGACTAATGATGGCCCTGCAACCTTTTTATTGCTGGCCTCTCCTGAAGAGGAAGATGGTCGTAGTATCGCCGCCAGGGCAAAGATAAAAACCAAGGGGCAGCTTCGGAAGTAACGATGGCAACGTATGCAATTGGTGATGTACAGGGCTGTTTCGACGAGCTGCTTGAACTGCTCAATAAAATTGAATTTGATCAGGCACGGGACTATTTATGGTTTGCCGGTGACCTGGTAAACCGTGGTCCGAAATCACTGGAGGTTTTGCGTTTTGTTAAGGGGCTAGGGGATCGGGCGATCACGGTTCTTGGTAATCATGACCTGCATCTTCTCGCGGTGGTTCAGGATAGACGTGAGCCACTCGCAAAGGACCGGATGGAGGCGATACTCAATGCGCCAGATCGTGATGAGCTGTGTGACTGGCTACGCCAACAGCCGTTGATGCATCGTGATGATCAACTGGGATATGTGATGTTGCATGCAGGGCTACCGCCACAATGGTCACTTGATGATGCAGTTTTGCGAGCCTCCGAAGTCGAACAGGTGTTGCGTAGTGGTGATAGTGCAGCGTTTATTAATAACATATATGGCAATGAACCAGTACAATGGTCTAACCGACTGAGCGGTTGGCAGCGTCTGCGTTTTATCACTAACTGTTTTACCCGCCTGCGTTTCTGTGATGAACAGGGGCGGCTTGAACTTAAAGAGAAAGGTGCGCCAGGCAATCAGCCTGTGGGTTATCAGCCGTGGTTTGATTTGCGTGCGAGTCAGCGCGACAAGCAACAGATATTGTTTGGTCATTGGTCTACGTTGGGTATGCGTCAGCCTGGCAATGCACATGCGCTGGATACCGGCTGTGTCTGGGGTGGCACTCTCTCTGCATTGCGAATTGATGTAGAGCCGCAGTGGACTAATGTGGCGTGCCGTGCAATATGTGATCCTGAGGGTGATTAATCTGCTAGCCTGAGTATTATCAAGCTCTGGTAACGGCCGATACAGTCGTACTACAAAAGGCGATGGAGGTGTCTGGTGATGAAAAGCCGATTTGATGCATCCCGTAAGATCAAAGCCCCCACCGGCACTACATTGAGTGCCAAAAGCTGGCAGACAGAAGCGCCGCTGCGGATGTTGATGAACAATCTCGATGCCGAGGTTGCTGAACACCCAGAACAGCTCATTATCTATGGTGGTATCGGACGCGCAGCGCGCGACTGGAAGTGCTATGACAAAATCGTCGAAACCCTAAAGCGTTTAAAAAGTGATGAAACCCTGCTGGTACAGAGCGGCAAGCCAGTTGGTGTCTTCCGCACTCACGAAGATGCCCCGCGTGTACTGATAGCTAATTCCAATCTGGTACCGCACTGGGCGACATGGGAGCACTTCAACGAACTCGATAAGCAGGGCCTGATGATGTACGGCCAGATGACCGCTGGTTCGTGGATCTATATCGGCTCACAGGGAATCGTACAGGGTACCTACGAGACCTTTGGTGCGGTCGCAACAAAACACTTTGATGGTGAGGCAAAAGGGAAGTGGATTCTGACCGCCGGCCTAGGTGGCATGGGCGGTGCGCAACCGCTCGCTGCAACCATGAACGGTTTTTCGATGCTGGCGGTAGAAGTTGATGAGAGCCGTATCGACTTTCGAATTAAGAGCGGTTATCTCGATCAGAAGGCAAGCAACCTTGATGATGCACTGAAGATTATTAACGCTGCCTGTGCCAGGGGCGAAGCAGTTAGTGTTGGCTTGCTGGCCAATGCAGCAGATATATTTCCAGAATTGGTTGCACGTAATACTGTGCCCGACGTTGTCACCGACCAGACCAGTGCACATGACCCTCTGAATGGTTATCTTCCAAAAGGGTGGTCGTTACAAAAGGCTGTTGAGATGCGCGAGAAAGATCAGACCGCAGTGGTCAACGCAGCGAAGCAGTCGATGGCGTTACAGGTTATGGCGATGTTGCAGCTTCAGCAGCAAGGTTCAGCAACACTCGACTACGGTAACAATATTCGCCAGATGGCCTTTGATGAAGGTGTGAAAAATGCCTTCGACTTTCCCGGTTTTGTACCCGCCTATATTCGTCCACTTTTTTGTGAGGGGATCGGCCCGTTCCGTTGGGTGGCACTCTCTGGTGATGCCGAAGATATCTATAAAACTGATGCGAAAGTGAAAGCGCTGATCCCTGGTAACCCGCAATTACACCGTTGGCTTGATATGGCGCGTGAACGGATACAGTTTCAGGGTCTGCCCGCACGCATCTGCTGGATTGGTTTGAAAGACCGTGCGCGTGTTGGATTAGCATTTAATCAGATGGTCGCCAGTGGTGAACTGAAGGCACCGCTAGTAATTGGGCGCGATCATTTAGACTCGGGTTCAGTCGCGTCACCCAATCGCGAAACAGAAGCGATGATGGATGGTTCTGATGCCGTTTCTGATTGGCCACTGTTGAATGCACTGTTGAGTACCGCCAGTGGGGCAACCTGGGTCAGTCTTCATCACGGTGGTGGTGTCGGCATGGGGTTTAGTCAGCATGCAGGGCTGGTGGTTGTGTGTGATGGGTCTGATGATGCAGCGAAAAGGGTTGGACGAGTGTTATGGAATGATCCTGCTACTGGGGTGATGCGTCATGCCGATGCAGGGTATGAGATTGCGAAGCAGTGCGCCAAAGAAAACGGTTTAGATTTTCCTATGGAAAACGATGAATAAATGCAGGGTGGGCACATGTGCCCACCCTGCATTGAGTTTCGATAATGAAAGGAATTAAATGAACACCTTCGAAATTAAACCGGGAAAGCTAAGTCTTGATGATCTACGTCTGTTGCACGACGAGGCGAAGACCATCATGCTCGATAAGACGAGTGAAACGGCAATTAACCGTGCAGCCGATGTAGTGGCGGATGTGATCAAACAGGGTCGCACGGTTTACGGTATCAACACCGGCTTTGGCCTGCTCGCCAATACAAAGATAAAAGCAGATGAATTAGAAACATTGCAGCGCAGTATCGTGTTGTCGCATGCTGCAGGTGTGGGTGACTTTATGTCGGATGCGACGGTGCGATTGATCATGGTGTTAAAGGTTAGCTCGCTGGCCCGTGGTTATTCCGGGATTAGACTTGAGGTGATCAATGTGTTGATCACGTTATTGAATCATGAAATCTATCCCTGTATTCCGATCAAAGGATCGGTGGGTGCATCAGGTGACCTGGCACCGCTAGCGCATATGAGTGCGGTGCTATTAGGTGAAGGGTATGCGCATCATCACGGTAAGTTATTTACGGCACAAGAGGCGTTGGTGATGGCTGGATTGCAGCCGGTGGTGCTCGCCCCGAAAGAGGGGTTGGCACTGTTGAATGGGACGCAGGCCTCGACGGCGCTGGCACTGGAGGGCCTATTTTATGCAGACAACCTGCTGGCATCCGCGACGGTGATTGGTGCATTGTCGGTTGAGGCGGCGAAAGGTTCGCGTGCGCCGTTTGATGAGCGGTTGCATCGTGCGCAGGGGCACCAGTCGGTGATTGATATCGGTGCTGCGTATCGTAGTCTGCTCGATCACTCGCAAATCGAAGAGAGCCATCGTGATTGTGGTCGCGTGCAAGACCCCTATTCACTCCGTTGCCAGCCGCAGGTAATGGGCGCGTGTTTGCAACAGATCAGAAATTCAGCGCAGACAATTTTAACAGAGGCGAATGGTGTTTCAGATAATCCGCTGGTGTTTTCCGATAGTAATGAAATTTTATCCGGTGGAAACTTTCATGCAGAGGCGATCGCGATGGCAGCCGATAATCTTGCATTGGCGATTGCCGAGGTCGGTGCGTTATCCGAACGGCGAATGGCGTTGTTGATCGATTCAAAGCTCAGTGGCCTGCCACCCTTTTTGGTTGAGAATGGCGGTATTAACTCCGGCTTTATGATGGCACAGGTCACCGCCGCCGCACTTGCCAGTGAAAACAAAACCCTCGCCCATCCCGCCAGTGTCGATAGCCTGCCCACCTCCGCCAATCAGGAAGACCATGTTTCGATGGCCACCTTTGCCGCACGTAGATTGAGTGACATGAATGAGAATACGACTTATATACTTGCGATTGAATGGCTTGCCGCGAGCCAGGGTTTAGGCTTTCTTGCGCCGTTAAAAAGTTCCGCAACACTGGAGCAGGCAAAGGCGCTGTTGCGTGATCAAGTTCCTTTTTATGATAAAGACCGTTATTTTGCGCCGGATATAGAAAAGGCGGCGGCGCTGATTAGTGGTGGAGGATTGAGAGGCTTCGTTAGTCCGCTGCTCTAATAAATGTAGCCCGGGTGATAACCTGGGAGGTGCGAAGCCTCGTTTTATTCGAATGGATTTAATACCTTTACTCCGGTTGTACTAAAGTCTTTCTTATTACGAGTAACAACGGTTAGCCCATGGGTTAACGCAGTGGCTTCGATCTGTTTGTCGAGAGCGTGTTCATGGTGAGGTGATCGTAGTTTCCCCCATACCTGAGCGCTGTCGACATAGAATTCCAGGATGTTGTCCTGGTACTCACTAAGGATTAGATTTAACCACTTTTCCAGTAAGTTTGCCTGACGAGTATCACCTCTGTGTCGAATGAGTTCTATGCCCCGTCGAAGTTTGCCGAATGTGCTGGGGTTAAATAGTGGTACGATAAAAAAACCGAAGTCACTTATTAATAAAAGCCTAAATGAATTGCTGCGAAATGCTCGGCGGGTTACGAAATAAAAACCATTTCTAACACCGCCCTACATATATTTGGGTTGTGCTTGGTATGATGGGGAATCATTATTTAGAATGGGATCAGCGTCAGCAGACCCTGACACGAGGAGTCTTAAGATTAACATCCGTTCTGAAACCGAAGCTGATATCACTGCCATCTGTGAGGTGACCAAAACGGCATTCAAAGATGACCCGCATGGCAATCAGACAGAACACCTGATTGTCGATGCATTGCGTACATCTGGTTGCCTGACTGTTTCACTCGTTGCCGAAATTGATGATGCCGTCGTTGGCCATGTCGCGCTATCACCGGTATCGATCTCAGATGGCGCAAGCGACTGGTACGGCCTGGGGCCAATTTCAGTGATGCCTGCTTATCAGGGTAAAGGGGTTGGTTCTGCGTTGATGAACGACGCGTTAGCAACATTGAAAGCAATGGATGCAGCCGGGTGTGTGTTGCTGGGTGATCCAGAATACTATCGTCAGTTTGGCTTTACTGTGGATAGTCGTTTGCAGTTTCCGGGGGTGCCTACGGAATATTTTCAGGCCCTCCTATTTAACGGTGCTATGCCTGAAGGTGACGTGACCTACCATGACTCTTTTTATGCGCTGGGTTAAATGAAAGAGGTGTGAAGATTATCTGGATGTATCAATAATACAAAATCAACGGGGAGCACTATTTTTTAGCTATTCTTAGTGAGTCCCTAGAAAATTTTTTTATAAAAGTGTTAGCGTATTGAATAAACTAGAAAATCTGTAGGCTAGAGGGTTTTACATTGATGTGAAAATTCAATGCTGAATATTTCCAATATCATTAATGCGAGCATTGATGGTTCGAAAGCTGACGTTATCGTTAAGAACAAGATTGCGAAGTAAGTTTAAGTTGGCAAGGTTAGATCAAGGGAAGGGTCAATGTGAAAAAGTAAACCATCCAGGTCTATTGGGTTTTCACTTGAACTCCACATGCCTGTGAGTGAGCAGGCAGAGGGGTTTTAAAATCCCACTCTTCAATGTCACCATTTGAGGGTGCTGGTAGGGTGCAATAAATAAGTGTATTGCTGCGTCTGCGAGAAAAACCTAAATGAATTGCTCCGCAATGCCCGGCGGGTTACGAAATAAAAAGCTATTTCTAACGCCGCCCTACATCTATTTGGGGTGTGGTTGTAATCCATTGGGCATCATCCTGAGTGGCGACCTTTTGTAAAGGCTTACCATTCAAAGCATTGTCAGGTTGAGGGGGTTGTCCGTATTGCCATCGTTAATGGATCTTGGTGGATATGACGCTATAAAAAGAGTCCTCCCCCTTTTGACTGGAAAGATGAATCATCGTGATCCCTAAGTCCATCTCTCTTTTGCTACTTCTTTTGTTGTTACTGCCTCCGTTCGTCGCTGCATCTGAGATCTACAAATGGATCGATGACAGTGGCGTGACCCATTTTGGCGCTAAGCCGCCAGCAGGTAAGTCTTCGGTTGAGATTAGTGAGCAGTTAAATAAATCGAGTAATGTTGTTGGGTTCAGGAAACTGAAAGAGATTGAGTTTTATCGGCCATCCGCGAATGAGATACCAGTCTCTCTTGATGTGGATATAGAACTGGTTGACTATGAACTTTCTGAGGAATCTCACAAACTTATTCAGCGCCAGGTAAAGGCGATCTACCGTGCTTATATAGAGTGGTTTGGCTGGTCACATCAGGCGAGCCGCCCTATCGTGATTAAGATTTTTGGTGATTATGATGCCTTCGAACAATATCAGGTTGAGAATGCGGATGGTCATGTGACTAGTCGCAGTCATTATTCGCCTCGCAGGAAAGAGGTGATAATGAAGGGGACTGAGTTTACGGATGCGACGCTGGGTGTTCTGTTTCATGAGGTTTCTCATGCCATTATTCACATGGGGTTGCGGCATACCCCGACCTGGATAAATGAAGGGATGGCGGAAACCTTTGAGTATAGTCGAGTGAGAAAAGGAAAGATTTTGCTAGGGTATAGTGGTGCGTGGGTTGAGATTATGCAGCACAAGCTACGGGAGGGGTCTCTGCGGCCGATGGCTGAGTATCTTGCTATCACAAACAGAGAGTGGCGTGCATCGCCGGCCGTGGTGGAGCGTTCGTATTATATGATTGCCTGGTCGATGATGTCGTTTATGGTGGCTGATGACGATGCATTTAAAACACTTCAGGCGGTGATTAATTCGGCAAAACTAACCCCCTGGTGGAAGCCGCCGTCATTGCCTGAGAGGTTTGCGCAGAACTATCCAAAAGGGATGAAAAAGCTCGATGCGCGTTGGCGCGAGTGGATACGAAAGTTACCGCGGGCAAAAAAATCAAAAAGGAGGCGTTAGATTTTAGTCTCTCTTTTGTTTGGTTCCATTCCTTAGGAACGTGCACGGAATAACTTGCTGTTTTGGCGCTCTGATTTAGTTTGTATTTGTTCGTTCTGATTGAGAAAAAACGGAGGAATAGTCGTTCTATTTCGAGTTTTTGTGATTGAAGAACGGGCAAAGGCGGGCTGAAGCAGAGATGCGAAAACGGTAAGTTATTCCGTGCATGTTCCTTAGCTGTCATTTCGCATTCGCGTGCCATGTAGCAGTGACATGGTGATTTCGTCAGCGCTGAATGAGTTAGGGAAATAGGTGCCGGAAATCTTGGCGGCATGAATGCTGGCTCCATTCAGATTTGTATTGGTAAAATCGATGCCGCGCAGGTCGGCCTGTCTGAAGTAGCAGCCGCTGAAATTAATATTGTCAGGATTCATCCCGCGCATGTCAATGCCACGGAAGTCGCAGTTGCTGAGGTTGCCACTAATGCCTGCTGCACGCTGTGTATTGAACTCTTCGATGTGGCCTTCACGTAACAGGCGATAAAGAGGCTCGTCGTTTTTCATTTCAGGTTGCTGTGTCATGGCGTTTCACCTTGTGTGATGTGTATCTGTTGATTGTCACCCTAATGCGCGTGGTTGGCAATAATGTTAAAGCGGTAGTGGGCGTAGGCCCAGGTGGTTTCTATCAGTTGAGTGAGTTCAACGTGAAACTGTGTCTCTTCGCTATGGATCTTTAATTTGTCACCGATGTGGTATTGGTTGATCGGGGTGATCAATGTTGTGGGGTGGATTAGTGGGTCGACATCGGTGGTCAGCAATGATGGATGTACTTCACAACTGCCATCTTCGAGCTTAAGCATGCTGCTATTAACTGCCGCACCATCTTTTGCAAGGCATTGAATGCCAAGTTCATACCCTTTGTCGAGGTTATTGCGGCTCCATTTGACGGTGCCGATATTCCAGCCACCGTTGGGTGTGTCAGTGGTGGGTTTGTAGGTAATGAGTGCGCCAGTGGGCAGGTATTGAATGGCATCATTGTAGTGAAGTGCGAGGCCGCCAAGGCTACTGTCTTTCTGTCGAGCTGCAAAGGTGCGTGGTGGTTGCGCTGGTGAAGTGATCCTGGTTTCAATTGGGTGGTGCGAATCAATAATTACCCTTGAGCTGTTTTTGTTGCTGACATAGTGGTGGCAGGCGCTTAGTCCGTTGGCGAAGGTGATTGCTTTATCTGTTTTGGCGCGCTTTGTTAGTCGTTCTGGACGAATAATCAATGCCTGAGCAAGGCGTTGGTCGAGTGCGCGCTGGTATTTTTTAGATGGCAATATTTCTGCGATGTCGAGCAGGCGTAGCGATGGTAATTCAAGGTCGAGTCGATTGAGGTTGTGATGAAGGGGTGGCAGGTCACTTTCCAGGTCGATATAAAAGTGCCCCTGTCGTTTTTCGGGCGAACCGCTGCGGATGATCCTGCACTGTTGCGTCCAGTTGCGCAGTGATTGATAGGCGCGCGCTATCTCATGTGGCATCAGGTGGAAAGGATTGGCGAGTGAAAACAGCAGGATGCGTTTATAGGCGTGTTCAATAGAGAGCATTTTTTCCTGTTTGGCCTCGGTGTTAAAGCCAAAGCTGAAGGGGGTAGCTGGAATATTGTAGGTTTCAGCGATGTAATAGAGGCGGTGAATCTCGGCCCAGACGCCGGCTGGCGGGGTGGTATAGGCCAGGTAACTGTGCAGTAGGCGTTGTGATAAATGTTCCATTGCCCAGTATAGCGCTGAACAGAGGTAGTGCGTGTCACTGCCTGTGGGTACGCGGCGCTCGTTATGCCGGGTCTGCTCACCACCGTACGCTCTGAGTGGTGATGGCAGTGGTGATTCGCTGATAACGATCAGATAGCCATGGATGGCTTCATTTAGCATGGCCTGAATATTGCCGAAGTGTTTGCGCTTGCTGAACGTCAACGATTGCTGTGAGTGCTCATAATATTGCGCAATCCGCTTTATCAGGGTGTTGATGAGCGGGCTAAAGAGGGCTAGCGTATGGGCGCGCTGATCAATCGTCATGCTGCTGCTATTGAGGTCACGCAGTGCTGCTGTTGTGAGTTGGATGGTAGCGCGCAGGTTGGTAAGTGGCAGAGCACGAATCCAGCGGCGTATCACATTAGAGGGTGTTTCGGACGTACCTTGATTGTCTAATGTATGGCCGTTACTGGTGGGTACGTGAATGTGATCACGCATGGCGTGTGCCCGCGATCATGGCTGATGTTGAATGGTTGTGAGCGCTGAACAATGGATTTCCTGCGATAATCTGATTGGTGTGGTGTGAATTATATAGAGAATAGGACAGATTGGGGTTCCCAATCAATCTGTCGAGCGATACAGTACGTTTCAGATAATGATCAACGATATTGAGAGAGTGAAGCATGTGTGTACACGCATTAGCCAGTAACATGAGTGGCTCGATAAAACCGATAATTAGAGGGCTTATTGCTGTGACGGCACTGCTGTCGATGTTGGTGACGGGAAATGCCTTTGCTAAAGGCGGGCCACGTGCGGCACCGGTGGTGGTCGATGAAGTGAGTGAGCGCACGATGGCTCCGAGGGTGATGGTGGCGGGTAGTGTGGTGAGCCGCCTCGATGCGGCTGTTGCTTCTGAGATGATGGGGCGACTGGTGTGGGTCGTTGAGGTGGGTGCTCGGGTTGTTCAGGGCGAAAAATTGGCACAGATTGATGATACGCAGCGTAAGCTCGAAGTGGAAGAGAGTCGGGCCGAGCTGGCGCAGGTGAAGGCACGTCTGACCTTTTCTGAAAAAGAGTTGAAGCGGTTGAGTAGCCTGGCAAAACAGAACAATGCAGCGCGTACCATGCTGGAGCAGACTGAGTCTGACCGCGATGTTGCGCGTGCCGATCTTGCTGCTGCGCGCGTACGGCTGAAGCTGGCGCAGGATCGTGTTGCGCGCAGTGTATTGCGCGCACCTTTTAGTGGCACTGTGGCACAACGGCTGTTGCAGCCGGGTGAGTGGGCCGAGAGTGGTACCGAGGTGATGCGCCTGGTGAATACGGATCTGGTTGAAGTGCGTGCAATGGTGCCGCTGTCATCGCTTAAATTCGTGACCAAAGGCGCTCAATTGAGAGTGCAGGCGGACGGTGAAGTACACCCGGCCACGGTGCGATCACTGGTGCCGGTGGGTGATTTGCAGTCTCGTCTGATGGATCTGCGACTGGATATCGATGGAAATCCCTGGCCTGCCGGGCAGGGGGTGCAGATTGCGGTGCCAACGGCGCAGGCGGTGAAAGCGGTGACGGTTCATCGTGATGCGGTGGTGTTGCGTCGTAGCGGTGCCTATCTCTATCGGGTGAATGCCGAGAGTAGTGCAGAGCGTGTCAATGTGACGTTGGGGGTTGCCTCGGGTGACTATATTCAGGTGATTGGTGAGCTGGCGGTGGGTGAGCGTGTGGTTACGGTCGGCAATGAGCGGATGCGTCCCGGCCAGAAGGTCAGTGTGAAGGGCGGGGCGCACGAGTGAATCTGACGCGTCTATCGCTAGGCAATCCGGTTGCGGTTGCAGTAGCCTTTTTGTTGGTGGTGTTGTTTGGGCTGATTAGTCTGGATCGCCTGCCGATTCAATTGACTCCGGAGGTGCAGGCACCGGAGATCAGTATCTCTACCGCATGGCGTGCAGCGGCACCGGAAGAGGTCGAAGCCGATATTATTGAACCCCAGGAGGATGCACTGCGCGGCTTGCCGGGAGCGACCAGGATTCTTTCTGAGGCGAGTCGCGGCAGTGGTAAAATTACCCTCACCTTTGTGGTGGGTACCGATATGCAGCGCGCACTGCTGGAGGTGCTGAATCGTCTCAATCGTGTTGCCAAATACCCTGCCGATGCAAATGAACCGGTGATCAGTTCGGTAGGCGGCGATAGCCGCCCGATTGCATGGTTTATCATCAAGCCGGTTGATGGCAATGAGCGCCTTATCGCTTCATATCAGGACTATATTGAAGAGGTGGTGCAGAGCCGCTTTGAGCGTGTGCCGGGTGTCGCAATGTCTGAGGTGCGTGGCGGGCGTGAAAACGAACTGCGTATTACCTTTGACCCCTATAAAGCGGCGAACCTTAATGTTCAGTTACCCGATGTGGTGAAGCTAGTCGGTGCGGAAGATATCTCGGCCGGTTTTGCCGATGTCGGTAAACGCCGTTACACGGTGCGTTACACCGGTGCCTATAAGGCAGACGATCTAGGGGCAATGATTGTTAAGTGGCGGGAGGGTAGTCCTGTCTACTTGCGTGATGTGGCGAAGGTTGAAGTGGCGATGGTTGATCGCGGCAGTTTTGTGATTCAAAACGGCGAGTCTGCGATGGCGGTCAATGCCCATCGTGAAACCGGTGTGAATGTGTTGCAGGTGATGGACGGTTTGCGTGAGGCGGTTGCAGAGTTGCGTGAAGGCCCATTGTTGCGTGCGGGATTGTCGCTGGAGCAGGTCTATGATGAAACCATCTACATTGATCGCTCTATCTCAATGGTTACTAGTAACCTGGCGCTTGGTATTTTGCTAGCGGTGGGGGTGTTGTGGTGGTTTTTCCGTAAGTTCCGCGCCACGATGATGGTGGCGTTGGCGATTCCCGCCTGTGTACTGGGCAGCTTTATCTTATTGGATGCCGCAGGACGCTCACTCAATGTGATCTCATTGGCAGGTCTTGCCTTTGCGGTTGGAATGGTGCTTGATGCGGCGATTGTGGTGCTGGAAAATATTGTTCGCCTGCGTGAGAAAGGGGTCGATGAGGTTGAGGCTTCGGCGCAGGGTGCGAGCCAGGTCTGGGGGGCGTTGTTGGCTTCAACGGCAACAACCGTCGCGATCTTTCTGCCAGTGGTTTTCCTCGCTGATGAGGCGGGGCAGCTGTTTGCTGATCTCGCATTGACGATTGCGGTGGCGGTCTGTTTTTCGCTGATAGTGGCGGTAACGGTACTGCCAACCACCGCGATGAGCTGGTTGCGCCATGCAAAAATGGAAGATCCGCATCGCCACTGGTGGGTGGCGATGACTGCCTGGATTATGCGTATTACCGGGCCGAAGGTGCGCCTGTTCTGGATTGTAGGGCTGTTAACGGTACCGCTGGCGTTGGTTTTCCTGATGTTACCGAAAGCGGATTATCTGCCAGAGGGAAACCGTAACCTGGTGTTTAGTTTTATTAACCCGCCACCGGGTGCCAACATCGATTTTATGGAGCATGAGATGGGACAGAAGGTGGCGGATGCGATGGCCCCTCATTTGAGTGGTGAACAGCAGCCACATGTTGATAACTATTTTTTTGTCGCCTTCCCGCGCGGTATGTTTATGGGGGCACGTACCGTTGTGCCTGAGGAGACCGGGCAGTTGGTGCCGCTGATTAATGGCATTATTGCGGGGTTTCCCGATACGATCGGTTTTGCCTTTAAGGCGTCGTTGTTTGGTGGCCTGGGTGGTGGCCGTTCAATCGATATCGATATTCAGGGGCGTGATCTGGAGGCGTTGTTGCAGGCGGGTGGCGCAGGCTTTATGGCGGTACGTGAGGCGTTTGGTAGCATGCCACGTCCTTATCCTGGGCTGGACCTGGCCGAGCCTGAACTGCGTTTGGTACCCGATGAGCGTCGCATTGCCGAGGTGGGCTGGAACCGTGGTGATATGGGTGGCATCGCCCGTGCGTTGGGCGATGGCCTTTATGTGGCGGACTATTTTGATGGCGAAAAACGCCTTGATGTGATCCTGCGCAGCGAACCGTGGTTAACCCCTGAGGAGTTGGCAGCCATTCCGTTGGCGACGCCGGATGGCGGTATTCAGCCACTGAGTGAATTGGTGGATGTGGTGCGTACGGCTGGCCCTGATCAACTACGACGGATTGATCGTCGTCGCACGGTGACACTACAGGTGCGTCTGCCGGAGGGCATGTCAGTTGAGGAAGGGATGGAGCTGATTAAAACCAGAGTGACGCCGGTGATTGAGGCGGTACTGCCTGAGGATGGCTTTATTCGCTATGCAGGTTCAGCAGACAAATTGCAGACCACGTTGACGAATATGACAGGCACTTTTTTATTGGCGATCGCCATCTTGTATCTGTTGATTAGCGCACTGTTCCGTTCATTCCTGGATAGTCTGCTGGTGCTGCTGACAATACCGCTAGCGACAGTGGGTGGTGTGGCAACGCTCTATATAATGAATATGGTTGGCATTGCGCAGGCGATGGATTTGCTAACGATGATCGGCTTTGTGATCCTGCTTGGGCTGGTAGTTAATAACGCGATTCTACTGGTGCATCAGACCCGCAGTGCTGAGCGTGAGGGGCTGATACGGCGAGATGCGGTAGAGCAGGCAGTGCAGCTGCGTTTACGGCCTATCTTAATGAGTACGCTGACTAGTATTTTTGGCATGTTGCCGTTACTGGTGATGCCAGGTGCAGGAACAGAGTTATATCGTGGTCTGGCGGCTGTGATCGTGGGGGGGATGGTACTTAGTACGATTTTTACCCTGATTTTATTGCCGAGTCTGTTGCGGCTGGGGGAACAAAAAACGTTAGCTAAAACGGCGGTGAGGTAGCCATTCAGCGCTTATTTTATTGTTTTAGAAAGATCTTGTTTTTCAGCTTCTTACATCCCCTGTTACAGAGATGGTGGGAAGTGTGATATGGGTCTCGTCGCCCCATTGAGCATGATCAAAGATCCAGGCATCTCATATAGTGATTCCAGTGCTCTCGCCGATAGCACAAATAAGAGTGATTACCTAAGGTAGCACTACATAAAGCTGGAATTTATAGCTGTTTGAGATGAAGGATATGTTGTGATGACTGCTGAAAAAACTGTTGAACCGTTATTGAATATCAAGGCACGTATCGCGAGGCTTGATCGCCTGCCTACCATGCCTGCAATGGCACAGGAGGTGATTCAGCTGGGGTCTAATCCAGAGGCTTCAATTAACGATCTGGTGAAAATCGTTGAGATGGATCCGAGTTTGGCCGCGCAGATTATGCGCTATGCCAGCTCTCCATTTTTCAGTTATCGCGGCAAGGTTGATTCAGTGCAAACAGCCGTCTCTCGTGTGCTCGGTTTTAGTATGGTGATGAACCTCGCGCTGGGTGTTACTACCGCAAGACCATTTAAACTACCAAAGAATGTTCCATTGAATATGGAGGCCTTCTGGCGGCATGCCATTTTTAGTGCGGCGCTAACACAGGCGTTGAGCAGTGAACTTGATGATGACATTCGTCCACCAGCAGGGCTCGCCTATCTTGCTGGCCTGTTACATAATTTTGGCCATGTACTGGTAGGGCATCTCTTTCGTAAAGAGTTTTTGATCCTTAATAAATTTATTATTGCGGAGCCGGAAAAGGATCTGGTCGAAATTGAAAAACAGGTTTTTGGTTATGAACATGGGCAGGTTGGTGCATGGCTGATGGATGTATGGAAGCTTCCTGAAGAATTGATTGTAGCCACTAGAGAGCATAATAATTTAGCGTATCAAGGTGAACATGCGGTTTATCCTCAATTGGTCGCGTTATCGGATAGGTTATTAAAGGAATACAATATTGGTGATGCGAGAAATTGTAGTATCCCGCAATCATTGCTACAGTGGTTAGGAATTGGTGACTATCAGGCGCGGATGGTAGTGAACCGCGTGATGGAGGGGTGTGACGGACTGGATACCATGGCGCGCCAATTGGCATCATAGTGAGCTGAAGAATCCTTTTTTTATCTGAGAAGGGCGCCCTTACCGTCATCTGACGCTTCGATGCTTAGCCCGCCTGATTGATCAAGCGCGTCATCTTTACTGCCAAGGTCTTTTTCCTCAAGGCTGATGCGTAAACGCAGGTTGTTTTGTGAATCAGCATTTCGCAATGCCTCTTCAAGCGAAATACGCCCTTCTTTATAGAGTTTGTATAGTGCGGTATCAAATGTTTGCATACCGACATTTTCCGATTTCTTCATTATCTCTTTGATTTGGTTGATTTCACCTTTCAGGATGAGGTCGTTGATCATTGGTGTGCCAAGCAGAATTTCAATTGCTGCTGCACGTTTGCCATCAAGTGTGGGAATCAGGCGTTGCGAAACAAAGCCGCGGACATTGAGTGATAGGTCCATCAACAATTGATTGCGGCGCTCTTCCGGAAAGAAATTAATGATGCGGTCAAACGCCTGGTTGGCGCTGTTGGCATGCAGGGTCGAGATGGCAAGGTGTCCGGTCTCTGCAAAAGCAATCGCATGCTCCATCGTCTCACGGTCTCGAATTTCACCAATCAGGATGACATCGGGCGCCTGACGCAGGGTGTTCTTAAGTGCCTCTTCATAGCTAAGGGTATCAACCCCTACTTCACGTTGATTGATGATCGATTTTTTATGTCTGTGCAGATATTCGATCGGATCTTCGATGGTAATAATGTGGCCCGCACTATTGGTGTTTCGATAATCAATAAGCGCGGCGAGGGATGTTGATTTACCCGAGCCAGTTGCACCGACAAAGAGAATTAAGCCTCGTTTTTGCATCACCAGCTTGCTGAGGATTGGTGGTAGCCCCAGGTCTGCTGCCAGTGGAATTTCCGTTTTGATATTTCGGATGACGATACTGATCTGGTTACGTTGTTGAAACAGATTAATACGAAAGCGGCCAATCCCTGATTCCGATATGGCCAGGTTCATCTCAAGTGTCTTTTCAAATTCCACCTGCTGCTCAGCGTTCATGATCTGATAAGCGATCTCTTTGGCGCGTAATGGATTGACCGAAGTTTTTTCAAGCGGCGTCAAAGCGCCCTGTATTTTGGCGCTAACAGGTGCGCCGACGGCAATATAGATGTCTGAGGCATCTTTTGCGACCATTAGCTTGAGGTAGTCATTAAGTTCCATTCTTTTTCCTAGGCAATAGATGAGTCTTTAATGTGGTTAACGCAAAAATTTATCGACCAGATAAACAGGTAACTTGAGGTTGAAAAGCACTTGTTGGTAGCCCTAGCTTTGCCTGGATGGTTTGTTTTACAGCATGTTATGTCGTGTATAGTGAGGCTTTATCTGCATTTCCCATTCTTTAAGTTAATACGGTTGAATTATGGTTACTCCTCAAACAACTGATCCGGGTTCCCGCCTTGAAACGTTTTTCCCTGAAAACTTTACTGTCAATTTACGTTGTCAGGTGACCCACCATTGGCAGTGTTATCTTGAGAGTAGCGCAGAGATGGGGCTTGAGCCACCGTTTAATGATGATTTCCTTAAGGTGTTATGCCAGGTGTGGGCCTATAGTGAATTTGTCGCCGGTAGCTGTGTGAGCCACCCTGAACTGTTTGATGAGTTAGTGCATGGCGGCGATCTGTTGGTCGATTATCGTGCTGATGAATACCAGAGAAAGTTGGCCGTTTCACTGGTTAACATAAAAACTGATGAGGAGTTAGGGCGACTGCTGCGTCGTTTTAGGCGTTATGAAATGGTACGTATCGCATGGCGCGATCTGGCCGGGTGGGCATCGTTGGCGGAGACGCTGCGAGATCTTTCAGCGTTGGCGGATAGCTGTCTGGATGGCGCGTTAACGACGTTGGATAGATGGCAATCGAAAGAGTATGGGGTGCCAATGGGTGAGCTGTCGCAGCAGCCGCAGTCGCTCGTGGTGCTGGGGATGGGCAAGCTGGGAGCAGGTGAGCTGAATTTTTCATCTGATGTCGATCTGATTTTTGTATTTCCTGAGGCGGGCGAAACGCGTAAACCGGGGCGTAAGCGTGGCTTGATCAGCAATGAAGAGTATTTTACCGGGCTCGGTCGTCGGCTGATTGGTGTGATCGATGAAACGACTGAAGAGGGTGTTGTCTTTCGGGTCGATATGCGTCTGCGTCCATACGGGGATAGTGGCCCGTTGGTGATGAGTTTTGATGCGTTTGAAGAGTACTACCAGTCGCAGGGGCGTGAGTGGGAGCGTTACGCGATGATAAAAGTACGTCCTGTGGCGGGTGATCTTGAGCAGGGTGGGCGGGTGCTGGCGATGTTGCGCCCTTTTGTCTATCGACGTTATCTCGATTTTGGTGCCTTTTCTGAATTGCGTGAAATGAAACTGATGATTCGCCAGCAACTGGAGCGCAAAGGCTCGAATGACAACATTAAACTGGGGCCTGGCGGGATTCGCGAGGTGGAGTTTATCGGGCAGGCATTTCAGCTGATTCGTGGTGGACGTGAGCCAGAATTGCAACAGCGGCCAATCCTGGCAATTTTACGTCAGCTAGCGGTTAGTGATTATCTGCCCGGTTACGTGGTCGATGGGCTGATTGATGCCTATTGTTTTCTGCGTGATGTTGAAAATCGCCTGCAGGAATCTGAGGATAAGCAGACCCACCTGTTGCCATCTGACGATGAGGCGCGCCTGCGCCTGGCGTTGTCGATGAATTTCCCGGGCTGGGCGTTATTCTTAGTCGCGCTTAATAAAAAACGTAGTCTGGTGGAGACGCATTTTGAGCAGGTCTTTGCCGCGCCACAGACGGAGGCTGCTTCTGTCCATGATGATCAAACATTATATGCCGTGTGGCACGGACGGGTTAATGACGAGCGGGCCGAGGCGATTCTATGTGAGCATGGTTATGAAGATGGTGCTGAGGTGCTACGCCGTATCGGACAGTTGAGTGCGAGTCACGCTTGTCGCATGTCGGGTCCCGAGGGCCAGGCGCGCCTGGATCAGTTGATACCGTTGGTGTTGGGCTCGGTGGCAAAGGTTGTAAATTCCGATGAAACACTGGTGCGGGTGCTCAATTTGATTGAAGTGGTGGCCCGCCGTACTGCTTATCTGGCGCTGCTAGTGGAAAACCCGATGGCGTTGTCGCAGCTGGTACGGCTATTTGCTGCCAGTCCGTGGATTGCAGAGTTGCTGAGTCAGCATCCGATTTTGATGGATGAGCTGCTGGATCCGCGGACGCTCTATGCTCCACCATCACGAGAAGAGATGACACAACAATTGAGTGCCGAGCTGGCATTGGTGGATGAGGATGACCTTGAACGTCAAATGGATGTAATGCGCGACTTTAAACAGGCGAATGTATTACGTGTGGCGGCGGCGGATCTAATGGATGCATTGCCGTTGATGGTGGTGAGTGACCACCTTTCCTGGTTAGCTGAGGCGCTGTTGAAAGAGGCTTTGACGCTGGTGCTGGATCACCTACGGACGAAAAACAGGAGAAAAGGTAAAAAATCATCGTACAGTGGGGCGCCTGTCGGTTTTATTGTGGTTGCATACGGCAAGATGGGCGGAATAGAGTTGGGTTACGGCTCGGATCTTGATCTGGTCTTTATTCACGCGACACCGAATGGTGGTGAAAATGGCATCTTGTATTCGCGTCTTGGTCAGCGCTTGATTCATATTCTTAATACGTTGACACCTGCTGGGATGTTATATGAGGTCGATATGCGTCTGCGCCCCAACGGCGCTTCGGGATTGCTGGTGAGTGATATTGCGGCGTTTGAAGGGTATCAGCGTGAAGATGCTTGGACCTGGGAGCATCAGGCGTTAACACGTGCGCGCGTCGTGGCGGGTGACCCGAAATTGGCTGATCAATTCGAAGCGGTGCGCCATGAGGTGCTTGCACGCGAACGTGATGAGGTGGCATTACGCCAGGAAGTGCGTGAGATGCGTGAAAAGATGCGTCAGGAACTGGATCGTAGTAGCGTTGATCTGTTTGATATCAGACAGGGCGCTGGTGGAATTGCAGATATTGAGTTCATGGTGCAGTTCGGGGTTTTGCGCTGGGCACACGAGCACCCGGAACTACTCGAATTCACCGATAATATCCGTCTGTTGGAAGGGTTTGGGCATTGTGGATTGATGTCTGAAAAAAATGTGTCATTGCTGAGTGATGCCTACCGTGCCTATCGAAGTTGCATCCATCGTTTTGCCCTGCAGGAGACAAAGGCGTTGGTTGATGTGGTGGAATTTAGTGATTTTCGTGATGGTGTGATCGCCTTATGGCGGTGCTGGATGGAGAAGTAAGTGCTGTGGGATTGCTAATTGGAAGAAAAACGGTAAATAAAGTGGTTTCAGGCGGTGAAAAACGCTGGTGATTTGGCTACAATTGCCCCTTTGATTATATTTAGTGACGGGCAGTAGTTTATGAGCATGGCAAATATGGATGATCGTGATGGTGTTATCTGGTTCGACGGGGAGATGATCCCGTGGCGCGAGGCCAAGGTGCATGTATTAACCCACACGCTTCATTATGGCCTGGGCGTCTTTGAGGGTGTGCGCGCCTATAAAACTGTTAAGGGCCCCGCGATTTTTCGTCTCCAAGAGCATACGGATCGCCTGTTTCGCTCGGCGCATATTCTGAAAATGCCGATGCCGTATGATAAAGAGACCATCAGCGCGGCGACCTGTGCCGCTGTGCGCGATAATAATCTTGAATCGGGTTATATCCGCCCAATGTGCTTTTATGGCTCAGAGGGGATGGGGTTGCGTGCCGACAATCTTCAAACGCATGCGATGGTGGCTGCGTGGGCCTGGGGTTCTTATATGGGTGAAGATAATATGAAGAATGGGATTAAGGTCCGCACCTCTTCGTATAACCGCCATCATATCAATGTCACTATGTGCAAAGCGAAGTCTAACGGTGCTTACATCAACTCTATTCTGGCGCTCAATGAGGCGATGGAGTGTGGTTGCGACGAAGCAATGCTGCTTGATACCGAAGGTTATGTGGCTGAAGGCAGTGGTGAAAACATCTTTTTGGTGCGCGATGGCATTCTTTATACACCGACATTGACCGCTGCACTTGATGGTATTACTCGTGCGACGATCATGCAGATTGCGAACGAGCAGGGTATTGAGGTACGTGAAAAGCAGATCACCCGTGACGAAGTTTATGTCGCTGATGAGGCCTTTTTTACCGGTACTGCCGCAGAGGTAACACCGATTCGCATCATCGACGGTCGCGATATTGGCAGCGGCACCCGCGGGCCGATCACAGAAAAACTACAGTCACTCTATTTTGATTATGTGCATGGTCGTCGTGATGACCATCCTGAGTGGTTGACGCTTGTTTAAGAATTGAGGAGATAGGCAGTGAGCAATGCAGTTGAAGGCACCATCGAAGCCAATGCGCAAAACCGTTATGAAGTGACAGAGGCGGATTTGCCGCTGCACTGCCCAATGGATGGCATGAGTCTATGGAATTCCCACCCGCGCGTCTTTTTGCAGATTGAAGATAAAGGCGAGGTTGCCTGCCCCTATTGCGGGGCTGAGTACGTTTTAAAGAAATAGGCTATTTTTGCCAGTCGGCGTAGGATTTCTCTTCGATCAACTCTGAGCCCAGTTTTTCATTGAGCTCGCGTTTAAGCGCGGCGCGTTTGTCATTGGTGACATAGACCGAGCGGGCTAGCTCGATGAAGCGTTGATCAAATTCACCGGCAAACTCTTTTTCGCGAATATTGTCTTCGATTTCCCACAACGCCTCGTTAACAGATTTGAGTTCTGCCATCTCGCCGCTGATATCGATCTCTTTTGGTAGCGTTTCAGCGCAGATATCCTGCAGGATCTTCAGTTCGTGGTTGATATTGGACAGCTTGGCGGCATCCTTGATTTGAGCGGCCTTGATTTCGAGGATGGTGATTTTGTCGAGGCATTCGCCTGCAGAGACTGATACGCGGATATCCATGTGTGTCCTGAATTCGATTGAGATAAAAACGTGATTATATACCGCAGAGTTCTCCTGTACAGACGAGTATTCGCAGATACGCCTGCAATCTGTGTGGTGGGTTGGTATCATACGTCCATGTTTGTAGATGGTAGAGAAATTGCGTAACGCATATGAAAGTTAATATTCCCTCCTTTGATGCCACCCGTGTGCTGGTGGTGGGTGATCTGATGCTCGACCGTTACTGGTATGGTGATACCTCGCGTATTTCACCAGAGGCGCCAGTGCCTGTGGTGCGGGTGGCTGATGCGGAAGAGCGCCCCGGCGGTGCCGGAAACGTCGCACTGAACATTGCCACGCTCGGTGGTAGCCCAATGGTGATCGGTCTGACCGGTACTGATGAAGTTGCCAATGCGCTACAGGCGAGGCTTGAGTCAGCCGGGGTGAGATGCGCATTTGAAGAGGATGCCTCCTACACCACGGTGACCAAGCTACGCATCATGAGCCGTCACCAGCAGCTGATTCGCCTCGATTTTGAAGCGTCTTTTAGTGGGCACGATTATGCCGCGATGCAGCAGCGTTATGAAGCACACCTGGCTGACATTGATGTCGTTGTTTTGTCCGATTACGGTAAAGGCACGCTGAGTGAAGTCGGCGGTCTGGTTCGCGCGGCACGTGCCGCGGGCAAAGCGGTACTGGTTGATCCAAAGGGGAGTGACTTCAGTAAATACCATGGTGCAACATTGATCACCCCCAATCTTTCTGAATTTGAAGCGGTGGTGGGCGTATGTGCCAACGATGAAGCGGTTGTTTCAAAAGGCGAGGCGCTACGCGCTGAACTTGAACTGGATGCTTTGTTGATCACCTTGGGTGAAAAAGGGATGACGCTGCTGTGTGACGGCAAGCCCGCTTTGCACCTGCCGACACGTGCGCAGGAAGTATATGACGTCACTGGTGCTGGTGATACGGTGATCTCGGTACTGGCTGCTGCCGTTGCTGCTGGCCAGTCGTTGGCGGATGCCACCACGCTGGCCAATCTTGGTGCCGGTGTGGTGGTGGGCAAGCTGGGTACCGCGAGTGTCACCGTCGCTGAATTGCAATTGGCGATGCGTGCGCAGGATGAGGTTGAGCGTGGCGTGGTTGATGAACACCGCCTTGAAGCGTTTGTCAGAGATGCGCAGTCACATGGTGAAATGGTGGTGATGACCAATGGTTGTTTCGATATTCTGCATGCCGGCCATGTCTCTTATCTGGCCGAGGCACGCAAGCTGGGTGACCGGTTGATTGTTGCAGTCAATGACGATGCATCAGTCAAACGACTGAAAGGATCGGAACGCCCGGTGAATAGTCTCTCTCAACGGATGGCGGTATTGGCCGGACTGGAGAGTGTTGACTGGGTAGTACCTTTTTCTGAAGAGACACCAGAGCGCCTGATCTGCCATGTGATCCCAAATGTATTGGTGAAAGGCGGCGACTATCGCGCTGAAGAGATCGCTGGCGGCAAGTGTGTGGTTGAGAATGGCGGCAAGGTTGAGGTGCTCGGTTTCATAGAGGGCTGTTCGACCAGTAATGTAATTGAGGCGATTCGACATGGTGTCGAGTCATCGCAAACAGAACAAGTGTAGAGGTGTTGTATAGATGATTATTGTGACCGGCGGCGCAGGCTTTATTGGCAGTAATATCGTAAAGACGCTGAACGAGCGCGGCCGCGAAGATATTTTAGTGGTCGATGATCTTAAGAATGGGGTGAAATTCCGTAATATTGCTGATTGTGAAATTGCAGATTATTGGGATAAAGATGGTTTCCTCGCGTTTATCGAAAGCGGTAAAAGTTTTCCTGTCGAAGTAGACGCGGTCTTTCATGAGGGCGCCTGCTCATCAACCACTGAGTGGGATGGAAAATATATGATGCAAAATAACTTTGAGTACTCAAAGTCACTGCTGCATTACTGCCTGGAGCATAAGATTCCCTATCTCTACGCATCATCCGCATCGGTTTATGGCGCGGGCCCTGATTTTAAAGAAGCGCGTCAATTTGAAGAGCCCTTGAATGTCTACGGCTATTCCAAATTCCTGTTTGATCAATATGTGCGCCGCATCTTGCCAAGTGCTGAGAGCCAGGTGGTCGGCTTTCGTTACTTTAATGTCTACGGGCCGCGTGAGCAACACAAAGGTAGTATGTCGAGCGTTGCGCTTCACTTGAATAATCAGCTACTGGCTGGTGATGAGGTGGTGTGTCTGTTTGAAGGCTGCGATGGTTATGGTGATGGTGAGCAGCGTCGTGATTTTGTTTATGTCAGCGATGTAGTCGATGTGAATCTATGGTGCCTTGAAAATCCAGATTGTTCGGGTATTTTCAATTTGGGTACCGGGCGTAGCCAAAGTTTTAACGATGTCGCTAATGCTGTGATCAGTTATCACAATAAGGGGCGGCTTGAGTACATTCCATTTCCAGACCACCTCAAGGGCAGTTACCAGAGCTTTACCGAGGCGGATATCGGGGCGCTGCGTACAGCGGGTTATCATGCCGACTTTAAGACGGTTGAGCAGGGTGTGCACACCTACCTGGCGTGGTTGAATCGCTAATCATTTGCAGTTTTTTTGGACGAATAGACCGATAATGGCATCATCTGTACCTCAGCGTATCCTTGTGGTTGGCCCTTCATGGGTTGGCGATATGGTGATGGCGCAGAGTCTGTTTATGACGTTGCAGCAGCGTTACCCTGGCGCATTGATTGATGTGGTGGCACCTAAGTGGTCGGGGGGTTTGCTGGGTCGTATGCCTGAGGTCAATGAATATATTGAAATGCCGTTGGGGCAGGGGCAGTTTGAACTGGGTGTTCGCTATCGTTTGGGGAAGTCATTGCGGGTGCGGAATTATGACATGGCAATCATCATCCCGCGTTCATGGAAATCTGCTGTAGTGCCCGCAGCAGCAAGTATTCCAGTGCGAACCGGTTATCGAGGTGAGATGCGTTATGGCTTGCTGAACGATATTCGACCGCTTGATAAATCAATACTGACGCAAACGGTGCAGCGTTATGTCTCGTTGGGGTTGCCTGTTGATGCGACGCTTCCGCCAGCCTCTATTCCGGAACCACATCTAACCGTGGATCAAACTAACCAGTCTGCGCTAGTTGAGCAATTTTCTTTGAGCGGTGGTGCGCCAGTGATTGGTTTTATGCCGGGTGCCGAGTATGGCCCTGCCAAATGTTGGCCGATTGAATACTATGGCGAGCTTGCCAATCGTTTGCTTGCTGAAGGCAATCAGGTGTGGCTATTTGGGTCACCGAAGGATCAGCCAAGCTGTGCGGCGATTGCTGATATTGCACCGGATGTTATCGATCTTTCGGGCAAAACGAAGCTGGTGGATGTGGTTGACCTGATTGCGTTGTGTCGATTAGTGGTCTGCAATGATTCTGGTTTGATGCATATTGCGGCTGCTACAGGGCGGCATGTGGTTGCACTCTATGGCTCGTCTACACCTGATTACACGCCGCCGCTAACAAAACAGGCTGATATTTGTTATTCAGGATTGTCATGTAGCCCTTGCTTCGAACGTGAATGCCCGCGTGGTGATTTACAGTGCTTACGCGACATTACAGTTGATGTCGCTTTTAAACATTGTTTGGTAGTGAAATGGTAGCCGGCATCGAAGCGGTTTCCGCTGACAATAGACTGGCTCAATGGCGTGAGCGAATTGTCTATGCCCTGCTGTTCCTGTTTCCAATTTTAGGTGTGAGTCTGCATCACTGGTTCAGCAGCATTTTCGTATTAATTTTTTTAATTTCGTTAACCGCACTTTACCGCCCTCAGGGGGAAGTGCTTTTTCCTGAAGAGCGGTTATTGCTCTATTTTATTGCAGCCTACTTTGTAACATTTATTTTATCATCACTGGTTAATGAGTGGACTGAGCAGCAGACGCGCTATCTAGGGGTCGAAATTCGCTATCTGGCATTCATCCCTGTCTATTTGATGTTGCGAAACTATCGGCACGCTGGTAGCTGGTTGTTAAGGGGTGGGATGGCCGCAGCGATTGTGATCGCTATGCAGGCTTATTTCGATGTTTATGTGGCGAATCAGGGCAGGGCAACAGGGGTTTATAGCCCGAATTTACTCGGCCCATTTGCCGCCTTGATAGCGGCATGGCTGCTGATTCAATGGCGGTTCCTGCATAAAAAAAGATGGTGGCTATTGCCGTTATTTATTGGCGCCCTGTTTGCTGTTGCGCTGTCAGGCTCACGTGGTGCGTATTTGGGTTTAATCGTCATGATGTTACTCGTTGTCGTCATGTCACTGGCCCGCTGGCAGCGATATGTTGCGATGGCATTTGTAATCATCGGGCTGGCCGGCACCTACTTAACGGTTGATGTGGTGAATGAGCGTGTTAATTTTGCGATTGATGAGACGCGCACATATTTTGCGGGTGAAGCGGGGTTGAATAAGGCGCAGCCATTAACAAGCACGTCGACTCGATTTGAGATGTGGCGTTTTTCTGGGATGGCATTCTGGGATGCGCCGGTGCTTGGTGTAGGGCGAGGCAATTACGCTGATGTTGCAAAAGAATACCTCATAGCAGGAAAAATTCGCTCTGATGTTGCTGCAAGTGCTCATCCTCATAATGCTTATGCCGAGGCTCTTTTTTCCAGGGGTGGAGTGGGGTTGATAGTCTTTCTACTAATGCTCCTATATCCGCTCTACTATTTTGTTCGCACGCGAAGACAGGCTGCGCATACAGCACTACTCGGTACCGTTCATATTGCAGGAATGATGGTGTTTTCGCTAACAGATGCATCCACTTTTATTAAAGGTAATTTTGTATCGATATTTTTACTCTATCTTGCAGCCCTTTTTTCCTGGCATGTCAGGTGTGTTCGTGAGGCTGAGCTGCGCCAAGCTGAAGGTTAATTTATAAATTAGCAATAGTCGTGGTGCGCTTGCGACAAGGGTTTGTATGTCGACTGGCCGGTCTATTCTATAATGGCGTATCGACTGGCGTACCTTTCTCCGCTTCAAATGCTTTTAGCATGGCTGCCGCATCGCTCTTGTGTGCCAGCATATATTCGGCCCGGAAATCACCATTAATGGCATCAATGTTCTCTATTTCATTTAAAGCGCCATCCTGGCTTGCCCCATAAATCACATATTCATACTCATCAAGCAGCTTAAACAGTGCCTCCAGACGAGTCATTCGTTGCTGATAGGCAGTGCCACCATCATCTTCGGGTGTCCATATTTCACAGTAAAAAGTAGGCTTGAACTTTTTGATGGTCTCGCGCAGGCCCTCGAGTACTTCGAGCTCTGTTCCTTCCACGTCGATTTTGATAGTGGAAATCCCATCCGGTAGTTCTAGCAGATTTAAGAACTGGTCACCTATAACGGTTACCACTTCAGTTGAGTAAGATAAATCCTCTTCTGTTTTGAACTCCTCAATTAAAGAGGCACCGGCATCATCCGCTTTGGTTGCGTAGAGAATACGCACCTCGTCTTTATTCGATAGTGCAAAGGGAAAGCAGCTCGCTTTTTTAAAGTGATTGAGGCGAATCACCTCTGAAACGAAATATTTACATAATGGATTAGGTTCGAAGCCGATGTACTGGCGTTCGCCATCGATGGCTTGAAGCTTAACCAGATAAATTCCTGCATTGGCGCCAATATCGATCACAGCGCCGGGCTTTAATGCTAGTTGTTGCGCCAGACAGCGAGACATCCAGGGGTCGTCCGGTACTATTAATTTTCGCCCGACGCCGCGAAGCATTGGCACTACAAGGTTTAGGCCATGATAGTTGGTTTTGACAGTTTTCAGGCCAATGTTGGCAAGACCGCGCGCAATCTCACGCTTTAATTTATTTAATGATTTTAACATTGGCATCTGTCTTCTATCTTTAACAATTTTTATATTTTTTATCTTAATCGAATTGATTAAGGAGAGTCGTTATAAGCGCTTTTCCCATAGGGCCGCATATTTTACAAAGGTGGAGTGGGCAGATAGTAGTGATAATAAAAAGCCCTGTCGCCCATCCAGGAAACCAACTCTGAGGAAATACATACGAACAAAACAGCCCAGTGCATGCAGAATTCCCTGGAAGAGTGATGCCGACTTACCGCGTGCCATTTTTTGTATCGCCCATTCATCTGCATATTTTGCAGATTTCACCAGGTAATGCTCAATATTATTATAAGTATAGTGCAGCATATCACCCTTTAGTTTTACGCACTGCATCTCTTTGGGATAGCTTAGTTTTTCATGTACCCGTACATCATTGTATGCAGCTTTGTTATTAGGGTAAAGGCGGGTGACATAGTCGGGATACCAGCCGCAGTGGCGGATAAAGCTACCAAAACAGTATGAGAGGCGAGGCAACGCATAGACCTTGTTTCGGTCATCTTCTTTGATAACTTGCTGGATATTTGCCGTTAGCTCGGGTGTGAGGCGCTCATCAGCATCAACCATCAAGACCCACTCGCCAGTCGCCTTTGACTGTGCTCGCTGGCGCTGTACGCCATACCCTTGCCAGTCACTGTCAATGAAGACCTTGTCAGTGTAGCGTTTGGCTATTTCAACCGAGGCATCGCTGCTATTACTATCGAGGACAACAATTTCATCGGCCCAGCTTAGCGGCTCAAGGCATTCAGCGATGGTGTCTGCTTCATTTTTAACGATTAATACGATAGACAGGCGTGGCACTGATAAGGTTTCCATGGTGAAGTCGGTCGTGACGTGTCATACGAACGATGACTAGTCAGCTGCGATGATGCTGTCTGCATCGATTTTAAAATTCTGCGTGGTAACGCATTGGCGTTGCTCAAGGTAGTTTTTGTATTCACCATCATAGCGAGTGCGTGAACCGATTACGTTATCAAAATCACCAATAAACCCCAGCATAAATTCCATCGCTTCACGTACAGCATGATTTGATCCACAGTTGGCCATGATGTAATCACAGCAGTCGTTATCGATAGCGTATTGCTGCAGCAGTGGCCCCGCTTTACGATTGACCATCAGGCGCAGGCCGCATTGCGCTGCCATGCCAAGGTCATTCACGTCATCAAAAACAAAGGCGACGTTTTCGGGTTTGATGTTTTGTGTGGCGCAGAGGTGTGCCAGCGCTTCACGTTTATCCGGGATACCAAGGTAGACGTGATGAAAGTGTTCGCGAGTAGCAAAGTGTCGAGCGGTCAAATTTTGTTCGCCACTGATAATCGCCGCGACAGGTAGCGCGCCGTTTTGACGCCACAAGCCATAGCGCAGCATGTTGCTGCCCATTGAATCGGCTTCGCTAAAGATGCTGGGTAGCCCTTCGCCTTTGAAGCCGTCGTTAAAGACGCCATCCCAGTCGAAGACAATTGCTTTGATGTTTTTTAGCCTGGCTGCGATAGCAGCAGGAGGGGTAACAAAGGTGCCACCGAGATCACTAAAGACCTCGGTGAGCCTTTGAATGTGAGACCTGTCTGATTGCAACGGAGCGACTGGTATTAACCCAGTAGGCCCATTTTCACCAGGTCCTGAATATCCAGGATGCCGACAGGGACGTTGTTTTCAACCACAATGATGTTATCCACTTCTCGCTCATTAAAGATGTTAACTGCTTCAACCAGCAGGCTTTCAGCGTTTACGGTGATCGGTGATGCAGTGAAATCCAGCTCTGAGAGTTTCTTGTCCAGCAGCGCGCTGCCTGAATCCTGTAGCATGCGGCGGATATCACCATCGGTAAAGATACCTGCGATGTTGCCCGAGCCATCAACCAGCGTGACTGAACCGAGCTTTGATTCAGTCATCTTGATCATCGCTTGAGAAACAGTGTCTGATAACTCACAAGTTGGGTTGTTATCACCCAGAACATCTTTAACCTTTAGGGTCATCAGGCGTGTGTGCTCAAAGAACTGGCTTGAGCCTACGGCGGTCAGTTCATTGTCGCAAAGACGCTTGATCACGCTCCATGGCGCGGTGCAGACATGAACGCCGGCCAGCATTGCCTGGCGCACATGCTCAGGGTAACGTACTGAAGAGAACATAATCTTGGTGTCGTAGTTATATTTAGAGACGATACCGGCGGCCTGCTCATAAAGGGTGATTGCATCATGCCCCTGATCTTGTAGGCGACCTGCCAGTGGGCAGACGTAAGCGGCACCAGCAGCCATCGCCATGTAGGCCTGATTCAGGGTGTAGATCAGGTGAACATTAACCTTGTGGCCCTCTTTTGCTAGTGTATTACAGGCCTGCAGGCCAATGGTTGAAACTGGAATCTTAAAGACGGGTTTGCTCTTCAACGGCAGCTCTAATAGACGATGCGCTTCTGCGATGATCTCATCGTGAGTCTCACCCAGTGCTTCCACCTGAATTTCAGGCACCATGCCAGATAGCTTGACGATTGCGCCGTCGATATCGGTGATACCGTGGCGATGCATGAACGTTGGGGTGGTGGTCAGCCCTTTTAGAAAGCCAAGTTGAAACGCTTCTTCAATCTCTTTCAGGTCAACCGAGTCAAGATATAGATCCATGTTAAGGGGTCCTCAATAATTTAAAATTTTATAAACTAAATAAATTAGGTGTTGAGCTTAATCCTGGTACTGTCTAGCGACGGCATGAATCTCAAGCAGTGGTTTCAGGAATTCTTCCATGTCATCCAGGTAGTACTGACTAGCGGCATCGCAATGCGCCTCAGGTGGGTTTGGATGGGCTTCAACAAAGATGCCGTCGACGCCAGCGGCAACGCCTGCGCGCGATAGCGTTGGTAGAAATTCACGGGTGCTGCCCTTAGGGTCTTTGCTTGGAATGCCGTATTTACGAATGCTGTGGGTGATGTCAAAGATCACTGGGTAGCCGATCTGTCGCATCAGATAAAAACTGCGAGGATCAACAATTAGATCATTGTAACCAAAGGTGTAACCACGCTCGGTCAGCAGGATCTTTTCAGAACCTGAATCGACGCATTTCTGTGCAGGTTTCGCCATGTTTTCTGGCGCGAGGAACTGACCATGTTTGATGTTGACTACTTTGCCGCTCTTCGCTGCTTCCGTCACCAGCGTGGTCTGCATGCAGAGGTAGGCTGGAATCTGGATGATATCGACTACTTCAGCTGCCATGCTGATCTGATCAGGGTAATGCACGTCGGTCAGTAGCGGCAGGTCAAACTCTTTTTTCACGCGCTCAAGGATTCTTAAGCCCTTTTCAGGGCCGGGCCCCATTGGAAACTCAAGCGAGCTGCGGTTGTCCTTGGTAAAGGAAGATTTAAAAATAAGCGGAATATTGAGCTTTTCGCAGATCACTTTAAGTTTCTCGGCGGTCTGCATCATCAGGGATTCATCTTCGATGACGCAGGGGCCAGAGATCAGAAAAAGATCATCGCCGCCGCAATCGACGTTACCGACTTGTACATGTTTTTTTTGGGTCATCGCTCAGTTCTACAATAAATAAAAAAATGCTGTTAGTGAGACCTGCAATGACGGTGACATTATGCCGTCGATGCGCTCAAAAAGTGCTAAATCCAGATCGTGCTAATTTTAACGCTTTTCTGTCGGAATGTGCGAGTAATTACGTTTATTCAGTGGCGACTAGCCCTAAAAACTGGCGGTTTATCGCTGTGGCGGCGCTTTCTATGCTGACACTCGACATGTCTTCAGCCTCAGCATGCTTTGAAGCTGAAAACGCGAGGCGTCGTTCATCACTATTGCAGGTTTGCCAACGCAGTGCGGTGGCGGAGCGACGACGAGTGTAAAAGGCCGCGGTTTTGCGGTTAAGCGCCCCAGCTATATGCAATGGACCGGTTGAGCCGCTGATAAAGAGATCGGCGAAGGCGATGTGTTTGGCAAAGGTGGGCAGGCCGTCACGCGAAGCATAGATTGCATGTATCACGTTGCCCTCGAGTTGTGCTGCGACCTGCGTTGCACCTTCCTCTTCACCCGGCCCGGCGCTCAGCACGATGGTGTGGCCACTATGCGAACGAAGCCGTTTTGCCAGTTCGGCATACTGATCTGTATTGAGATTGTTGGCTGAACCACCGCTGCCCGCATGAATGAAAACAAGTTGCCGAGTGGCGTCAATGTTGTGTTCAGCGCAGAATGCGCTGCGCAGTGTTGCAATCTCATCGTTATCAAAGCTGAGATGTGGCGCGGTGGGTGGTGTGGCGCTGTGAATACCAAAATCGCCAAGCAGTTGAAAGCCAACATCCAGATTGTAGATATATTCAGGCTTTTCCGAGCGCGAGCGGCGCTGCATCAGCCTGTTATTATATAACAACTGGGCGATGCCACTGGCGGGTGCAATCCGATAGGGAATCTTTGCGCGCCAGCCGATTAGCCCGATGCGCGGCGTAGAATAGAGCGTCAACATGGCATCGTAGCCCTGTTGTTTGATTTTATTGAACAGTTTGCGCTGTTGTGAGAAAGAGGCGTCGTCGCCGGGATCGATAACCACGCCATCGACCGATGGGAATGTCATTGCGATCGATTCGGTATATTTCGGTACCAGTACGTGGATCTCGCAGTTGGGCAGGCCCGCACGCAATAGATTGAGGCATGGTAGTGCCAACATAAAATCGCCGAGTTTATCGTTGCGAATGACGAGTAGCCTGCGTGGCGGTCTCTGTGTCATTTGGCTAATACCTTATCGAGTAGCGCGCAGACCTCATTGCTGGTGATCAGATCCATCGTTCCCTTATCGCGTACACGTATGCCCCACGGTAGTTCAGCGACAGGTTTATGGTATTTCTTTTCGATCGCCTCCGGATAGCGGTTTGCCACAAACTCAGCGCTCAGGTAAGGGCGCGCGCGATCAGGATTAGTGGTGGCGTAAAGCCCGATCACCGGGGTGTTAACCGCTGTCGCCATGTGTGCCGGGCCTGAGTCGGGGGCGACCACGACGGCCGCGCGGTTTAGCAGCGCCAGCAGTTGTTTGAGATTGGTTTTACCCACCAGATTAAGCGGTTTGTGATGGCAAAGTTGCGAGATAACTTCACCATATCTCTGTTCAATCGCGGTAGGGCCACCGCTGATAACCACCTGCATGTTATTCTTTTTGACGGCATAGTCGGCAACGGCGGCGTAGCCCGCTATATTCCAGTTGCGGTAACTCATGCTGGAGCAGGGACTGATGACCAATAGCTTTCGTCCACCGTCTGTGACTTGTTGATCGCAAAATTGCCGCGCCTCGTCCGGAACAGGGATGTCCCAGGCAAGCGTTCTCTCTTTAATACCTATTGCCTCTGCAAAACAAAAAAAACTGTCAACTACATGTTGCCGTGCTTTGTGTGCAATCTTATGGTTGGTGAAGAGCCACTGCAGATCTTTCGCACGTTCACGGTCAAAGCCGAGACGTATTTTTGTTGGCACCAACAGGCTGATAAGGCTGGCGCGCAGCGACATCTGCATATGCAACAGTGCATCGAAGCGACGTCCTTTCATCTGCTGTTTGAATTCACGATACGCAGCAACGCCGCGCGACTTGTCAAAGATGATAAACTCCACGCCGGGGATGTCGCCAATCAGGCTCGCTTCAAGGCGACCAATGATCCAGGTGATGCGCGTCTCTGGCCACTGGGCCTGAATGGTGCGCACCACTGGCAGTGTGTGACAGACATCGCCCACGGCAGAGAGGCGTAGCAGACAAATATGAGTAGGTGCCGACGTGAATGGCAGCGACATGCAATGAAACCTTTAGAAACCAAAATTGATAATCAGCACATCCTATACGATGTTGAGCGTATCGCAAACATTGCGGCGTTTAGTTTTGACCCCGAGGTGCTACATGCACATGGCCTGCTGACTGGCACCGCGCAAGGGCGCGGCAATACTTTCTTTTTCCAGTTTGAGCAGCAAGATTTGGTATTGCGCCATTTCCGTCGCGGCGGGAAGGTGGCGGCGATGGGTAAAGACCGCTATTTCTGGACTGGTTTGACGCGCACTCGCGCATGGCGTGAATGGCATCTACTGGCCAAACTACACGCAATGGGATTGCCAGTACCATTACCAGCCGCTGCACGGGTGATTCGACAGGGATTATATTATCGTGCCGATTTGGTGACGCAGTGCATCCCTAATACCGTTTCGCTGGCACAACGCCTGCGCCAGGGTCCACTCGATGAGATGGTGTGGTCGAAAATCGCTTATTGTATCTACCGCTTTCATACGCTGGGCGTCTATCACTCGGATCTAAATGCGCACAACATCCTGCTCGATGTGCAGGATGAGGTCTATCTGATCGATTTTGATAAAGGGGAGATGCGCAAGCCTACGGCAGCCTGGCAGCAGCAAAACCTAGCGCGGCTGTTGCGCTCGCTGAATAAACTTAAGCGGCTTGAGGGTGATGGTTTTGCATTTACTGATGCAGATTGGTCGCTATTGTTGCGAATTTATAATGCGGCATAAGGTTGAGCCTGCTGCTCTTTGACAGGAGGGCTTAGCTGGTGATTTTATACCCGAACGAGTTTCATTAGTGCTTCAAGAATACATTGCAGGCCTTCTTCCAGACGCCTCCCCAATGGAGATAATGATACCGCTATCCAGTAACGCTCTCGCAAACCTTGCCGCGCTAGCCGCAGGAATGCCACTGCTCGAGGTGAATCGATTGTTTCTGAATACAGGATTTGTAAAGGAAAAATTTAATGTATTTAGCAGTATTTATGATATGGGCACCATTATTTTCGATACTGTGTTAGGGCAACTGAACTACAAAATAAAGCCCGTTACTCGCTCATAGAGAATCGGATGTTATTTCGTGCACGTTCCTAATTGACCAAAATGCCCTGAATTTATATGCGATTGCCTTGGTAAAGAATGCGCCATTACTATTACTTTTGGTGTCTAGGAATTTATGTATAATGATGAGCAGCTAGCGTTAGCATTCAATAGAGAATACAGAAGGTTATGGGTAGCAATAACAAAGAATTTATTGATTTTCTTCACTGGAAGGTAGCTGAAGAGTACATGTTGAAGCATGCTGTATTTCCAAAAATTTCAGATGAGGTATCTGGCTCAAAAACTAAGATGTATAAACTCTATATAGAGGATATAACTCAATTGGAGGAGTTTCGAAAAGAACTTTGGAACTCGCTTAGTACGCAAGAAAACCTTCGTGCTTCTGCCGCGAAAAAGTGGAGCCATTATTTGAATGTGAGGAAATCCGCACTATCATTCTGGTCATCTACTTTTATCGGCGCATATATTGCCTTGTTTGGTTCAAGTGCAGTCTTATTTGTCATTTTTGCAAAGCTTTTAAATCAGCCAGAGCCATACTGGATTTTGGCATTTTTTGCGATAATAACGTTTGGTTTTGGTCTGATTAAGTTTTATCTTGAGAGGAAACAATTCTGGTACGATTTTCTAAAACTAAATTTAGAAGAAATCTTAGATCGAGAGCTAATGAGAGCTAAGGGGTATTAAATCACCTAAGCATAAGACCTGACCCCTTTGTCTCTGTATTTGTCGGATCTTTGATACCATTGCCATCAACCTTGCGGGATTGCTCGGCATGTCGATTCCCACGGGTTTTGTTGCCGGGAGCAAGGGGGATATGCCGGTAGGTTTGCAAATTATTGGTAATTATTTTGACGAGACACGTTTGTTGAATGTGGCGTATCAATTTCAGTTGAATACCGATTGGCATCAGCGTATGCCAGCGGGGTTTGAGTAATCATTCGTTAATGAATAACTGATGTTACGCGCTAACCCCCAATTTTGTTATTATGTTTTGTATGAAAAATACAGATATATTCGACCTTTATACCGATTATTTACTGACGTCATTTAGCG
>Ga0316203_1000660_pt1 | contig 36254 bp, 38 predicted proteins | sample 6monrhotite_MG_FD_204940 | JGI IMG/M metagenome (GOLD analysis project Ga0316203, IMG submission 204940) | Microbial mat bacterial communities from mineral coupon in-situ incubated in ocean water Damariscotta River, Maine, United States -... | ecosystem: Environmental > Aquatic > Marine >... | reverse complement strand
GCTTAACTGCACAGCTTTGGACTTAAATTCCTCGCTATATTTCCAGGTTTTCCTTGGTTGATTGCTCTTGGGCATCAGACACCTCCTTGATAGGTTTTGATGTCCGTTTTATCGGGGGAAGATCAAGGTCTATAAAATGTGCGTAGTTAGTACTGGCAACTTTTTTGCTTGTACTTTGTAAGTTAATACATAAAGGCGGCAATAACAAAGCATGGCAGATGGTGAATTGCATATATGATAGTCTTTGACCGGGTATATCTACTATATGCTCTCATCGGAGCATTTGTTGTTGTTCTAACCGCTTTATTTTATATAAGCTATCTTCAATACCAAGAAAACGTAAATAGATTTACCACTGTTCGCACTCATGTAGAAGCCACTTATGCTGCAAATGAGCTAAGTAGTTACGCCAAACGAGCAGAAGGGCATATGCTGATATATCTGATCCTTCACAATCAGAGAGATCGAGATAAATTTTATTTGCGCCTCCAAAAAATAAAAGAGATACAACGCATGTTATCTGAAAGTATGGCAGGTGATGAGGACTCTACTAGCATACTAAACAGTATTAATACTAACGTTGATAGTCTATTGCATCAAGGCAACCTGTTGCTTGAAATAATAGATAAGGGGGAAGCGATCTCTGAGCGAGGAGATGCGCTGGTTGAATTTCATAGGCTTAGCTCTGAGATACGAAAACAAGGCGTTTCTTTGGTACATCAGTTCACCAAAGAGTTAAATACATTTAATAAACATAGCTCCAATATGTTTTATCGTTTTCTGATTTTTCTAATTTCTTCAGTTGTTATAGTCATCATGCTGGTGATATTTATTCTTATCTATTCAAAGAGACTATATCTTGCAGAGAGAAGAGCGAAAGAACTTGAGCAACAATTCCTTCAAGCACAAAAAATGGAAGCAATGGGAATACTGGTAGGTGGTATTGCACATGATTTCAATAACACACTTGGTGCTATTCAGGGTAATCTCTTTTTGGCCAAAAGAAAGCTGGATGAAAAAGATGAACTGATCAGCAAGTTGGAGAATGTAGAGGAACTAAGTACGCGTGCCGCCGATATGGTTCAGCAGTTACTTACTTTTGCCCGTAAGGATGTGGTAAGCATCCGGCCTCTTTCTCTCACCTCCTTTATGAAGGAGGAGTTCAAGCTCAGCACGAGTATTATTCCTAAAAATATCAGTTACAACAGCGTGCTGTGTGATGCGGATCTTATCATCCGAGCCGATGCCACTCAGCTTCAACAGGCACTGATCAACCTGCTCAATAATGCACGGGATGCTGTTTGTAATGCGGTCAATCCAAAAATAACCTGCAAACTTGAGCCTATCAATATAAATGCAGACTTTCGGCAACGACACCCTGAATTTAAAGGCGAGCGGGTGGCTCACTTAAGCGTTGAAGATAATGGTCATGGTATTTCAGAGGATGCGCTGGAAAAAATATTTTTACCATTTTTCACAACCAAGGGTGTTGGGAAAGGGACAGGCCTTGGTCTAGCCATGGTCTACGGTTCAGTGCAAACGCATGGTGGTACTATTGAGGTAGAGAGCAAACAAAATCGAGGCACAACCTTCCATATTTACCTACCGCTAAGTAAGGATGATGAAATAAATATTGAAAGTCAGGATCAGAGCATAAGCCCAGGAAAGGGAGAGACTATTCTTCTTGTCGATGATGATGTGGATATACTCGAGGCAACCGGCGAGGCTATAAGAGATTTAGGGTATAAGGTTCTACTAGCAGAAGATGGTGAAGTAGCGGTGGAGGTATTTAAAAATAATTTTAAGGATGTGAGCTTAGTTATATCCGACCTTGTTATGCCGAATATGGGTGGTGCTGAAGCTGTGAAAAAGATGCGACTACTGAACAGCAAGATCCCTGTCATCTTCGCTACTGGTTATGACAAGAACCAGGCTATTGCTTCCTTCAAGGGTCTAGATGGGTATACAATGACCGCTAAGCCCTTTGCCATTGAGGCGCTTAGCCATACGATACGTAAACTGATAAAGCGCGAGCTCATTGATTAATAATCAAGGCTGTAATAGTTGATGAATTAATGGGCTTTCCTGTCGTAAACAAATGCTGCTTTGTATGACTGCGTTTGCGAGATACAAGATGGACTACCCGCATTTCAGTAGACACTTGCTATCTTCTAAAAATATTCTTTCGTAGTCAACTGGAGATACGTTCCCAAGATGGCTATGACGACGTTTTCGGTTGTAGAAAACTCCGATATAATCGAATATCTCTGAACGCGCAACGATCAACATGAAGCCATCCGTTATAACGAACGCAGTACCGTTGAACGTGTTAATGGTCGTTTGAAAGATGAGTTTGGTGGACGATTTGTACGAGTGAAAGGGGGATGTTAAAGTCATGTGCCACCTGATGTTTGGCATTCTTGCGCTTACTGCAGACCAACTCATGCGTATGACTCCATAACGATAACCACCATTCAGAACGCTGAACTGAAAGGCAGTATTTCAAGAATACAGTGGTATTTTTCGCCTTAAAAACTAAAAAATGATGTGTTCCAAGAAAAATGAATACCCAAAACCACATCCACTTAACCATATAGTTATTAGGGGTTAAAGTTTTGCTTTTATCCAGAGTTTTGCAATTAGCTCAGTGTTATTAAATCATTTGACATTGTCCGAACAAGTCCCTATGCTTAAAGGAAGAAAAATAACTCTTGGGGAAGGGGTATTAATGTATGTTTTATAAGTCATTATCTGTATGGCATCTGTTGTCTTTATTCATATCAAGCATTTGGAAAGTTTACGTTGCCCCATGGTTTTTTGGCTCCATTATCAATGTTGCCTTCCTGATTGATTCAACGGAACTTTTAGGTATGACGATGAAGTCATATTATGACAGATAATCAAGATGCTGTTGCAATTATTGGATTAGGTTGTCGTTTTCCTGATGATGCAGAAGATCCACAGGCTTTTTGGGATATGTTAATATGCCTGTTACAGGTTTGGCAAAAGCCAAGATAACACGGTTCCTTAAAGCTGAAGGCGTACGAGAAACATCACGTCTTCGGATCGGACGTGGAAAGAACCGACCTGCCGTTCCTACTCCTAAGTAAAGCTTAGATGAACTTGAGAATGTGTTCTTTGAATTTATACCATAACTGTAGGTAAATGGGGGAGAGAATGGTAATAATGAAGTTTGGGTTTGTTGGTGTAGCTACAAAAAATTATAGCTGGCGATTGGAGACCTCTCTATTCTTAGATGGGTTAGAAAGGAAGAGGTTTTTAATGTGTAAAATGTATTGTTGTATTAGCATGCTATTGTCTTTGTTAATAGCTCCGCATGCTCTCTATGCTGATGAAACGACTGATTATCATCAAGCACGGACATGGTTCAATCAGGCCTTAGATGGGAAAGACGATGTTCTGGACCGTTCGATGGAACAATTTGAAAAATTACTTGTTGCACATCCTGAGAATTTAGTTTATCGGAGCTATTTAGGTGCCTGTCAAACATTGGAAGGGCGTGATGCATGGATGCCTTGGAATAAAATACGTTATACGGAGAAAGGTTTAGATACTATTGATAAAGCACTGGATGCATTAACACTAAAAGATGATGAATTGAATATCGAGGGTGTTTCTTCCCGTTTAGTAACGATGCTTGTAGCGGCCAGCGCGTTCATTCGTGTTCCAGATCATATTTTTCATCGCCGTGCAAAAGGAAAAAAATTGTTGGATAAGATCGTAAAACATCGTGCTTATGCAAGCACACCGGTTTTTTTCAAAACATCGGTACAACAGACTCTTAAAATTTTTTTATCACAAAAAAGTACCTAGGTATGAATACTATACCCTTGTTAGAATGTCGACATGTTTCAAAAGCGTATCAGCTAGGTGATAATAGTATTGAAGCTTTGAAACAGGTTTCTTTCACGGTTTCATCGGGTGAATTTGTCGCTCTAAAAGGTCCTTCTGGTAGTGGGAAAAGCACTTTACTTAACATCTGTGGCATGTTAGACACTGTGGATAATGGCTTGTATTTGTTTAAGGGGGATGAATGCCATAATGCTAAATTGCGCACAGCGATTCGGCGGCAGTGTATCGGTTTTGTCTTCCAAAATTTTGGTTTAATCCCTGTGATGACAGCTTATGAAAATATTGAGTATCCACTTCTTCTTTTAGGTGTGGAGGCAAAAATTAGAAAAAAATCAGTAGATTGGATAATGGATGCCGTTGGAATAAATGAAGTTAAACAGCAGCAGCCTGACCAGCTTTCAGGAGGTCAAAAGCAGCGTGTAGCGATTGCCAGAGCTTTGGTGAAGAAACCATCACTGGTCATTGCTGATGAGCCCACCGCCAATTTGGATACGGCCACAGCTGAATCAGTGATCAACTTGATGAAAAGCTTAAGCAGTAGGATAGGTACGACTTTTTTGATCGCAACCCATGATGAACGTATGTGCCAACATTGTGATCGTGTGCTGGTTTTAACGGATGGTATTTTATCATGAAATGGTTTTTGTTCGCTTGGAAAAATGTTTGGCGCAATAGTCGTCGTTCTATGACCACGATTATGATTACAGCCACAGGATCAGCGGCCATATTGATCTTCTCTGGGTATATGTTGTTCACTTTTGAATCTTTGAGTGAAATGAGTGCTCGCCAGTATGGCAATGTGATTATTTCACATGCGAAATATTTTGAGGGTGATGAGCCTGTTCCGATGGCCTATGGACTTGATGATTGGCGAACCATTCAGAAAGAGTTGAAATTACAGAATGGAGTTAAGCAGGTATTGCCGCGCATTCATTTTTCGGGATTAATTTCTAACGGTGAGAAGTCGATGGTTTTTATTGGTACGGGTGTGGATGCAGAACATGAATTTGACTTGCAAGGCTCATTTCTTGATGTCCGTCAAGGTGAATTGCTTGATCCTGAGGCTGAAGTACCCGAAGTCATGCTTGGTGTGGACTTAGCACGTTCACTTCAAGCTGTACCTGGAAGCGTTCTAACTTTGTTGAGTACAACCAGTGATGGTGTGTTGAATGGTATAGATGTACAGCTTGTGGGTATGATTGCGACAGGTATTCCTGAAATGGATAAACGCGCATTGACTGTCAGCCTACATACAGCCCAGGAACTCTTAATAACAAAATCTGTATCTACCCTATCTGTTTATCTTTATCAAACCGATGAGACCGATAGAGCACGGATTAAAATACAAGCTGACTACCCTACACTTGGCATCAAAATTTGGGAGGATCTTGCTTTTTTTTATCATAAAGTACGCGACCTTTATGAACGGATTTTTGGCATGATGGGGGTTATTATATTAGTTGTTGTTTTGCTCTCTGTTGCTAACACGATGTCGATGGCAGTGCTCGAACGCACCCGAGAAATTGGCATTATGGCTGCTATGGGTGCACCTCCATACCAAATTTTGTTTAACTTTATTAGTGAATCTATGATTATAGGTATAATGGGATCAGCTTTGGGTATTTTAATGGCAGGGGGTCTCACGTTGATACTTCCTTTTGCTGAAATCATGATGCCTCCGCCACCAGGAAGAAATGTTGCTTATCCGCTTATACTTCACTTCTCTATTGATGTTTACGTAGTTGTGTCTGTTATTATTGTGTTGATTACTATAATGGGGGGCTTTATGGCGGCGCGTAAAGGGGTTAAAAAAAGTATCGTTGAGGCGTTGGCTCATGTTTAAATTAGATGTCATTATTTTGTCATTCATACTGGTATTTTCTTTTCATGCTCAGGCAGCAAATGAATTACCTACCGTCACTGATATTTTGTCCATTGCTGATGGATTTCGGCAGCCTAGTTCAAGTTCACGTATTAAACTGGATGTCTCTCTTTTCAAAGGAGACCAATTGAATAAACAAAAGTCTTATACAGTATATTTGAAGTCGGGCCGACGCTCTTTGGCGCTTTTCAAAAGTGCCGGAGAGCAAGGGCAAAAAGCTTTGCAGTTAAAAGACCGTTTTTATCTTTTGCTACCGCGTTCCAAACGACCAGTGCGTATTTCGCCGATGCAAAAACTACTTGGTGAAGCATCCATCGGTGATATTAGTACTATGACATGGTCGGATGATTACGATGCTGAAATGGCTGATGATAATACAAATATAGATGGGGTTGCAGCACTCAAACTTAAGCTTAAAGCCAATCATAAAGGTGTGACCTATGATCAAATTGAATTATGGCTTACACGGAATGAATTTGTACCACTTCAAGCGAACCTTTACTTGAAGTCTGGTCGTATTGCAAAAAAAATTAATTATAAAGCAGGGCAGATGGATGGGCAAAAAATAATTACTGATATGATAATCTTTGATTATATTCAAATGAACCAACGCACTGTGGTGCATTATCATCGTATTGAAGCTTTCGATGTACCAGATCGTTATTTCAATCCGGCTTATTTAAGCCGTAATGATGTGGAATAAATTAGCTATTATACTGATGTTGTTCAGTAGTCAGGTATATGGTGAAGAAGCTGAAGTTGGGATGCGTTTATCCTACCAGAAACAAGGCTTATCCAATAGTTCTTTTGTTATACCAAAGGTTTATCGAAACATATCACGGCAAAGCGTGGAGCAGGATGCCTATTTACATTTGCAGCAGGGAATTTGGACATTTAATGGTCAAGTGGCAGCTACACAGGAGATCAATGGCAATCTTACGGATGAAAAAGGTATCATTCATGAGCTGTATGTTGATACTTCCATTGGAAACTTAGAAGGAAGTTTTGGTAAAAAGGTAGTCAGTTGGGGTACGGGTTATGGGTTTCGGCCTTTGGATGTGATTCAACGTGAATCACGTCAGGCTTTGCGAACCTTTAACTTGGAAGGTGTACCTATGGTGTTGCTTGAATATTTTACAAAGGAGTCTGCACTTAGCACTGTTATTAGTAACCGTTTACGTTTTGGCGGCATTACGCCTCGCAAGGGAAAATATGAAATGGCAGTCAAATATTCAACTTTGCTCGGCAATAGTGATTTGCATTTATTGCTATACCAGCAGCAAGGGAATGGTCTTTCTGCGGGCATAGCTGCAAGTACAGTCGTAGGTGAGCAATTGGAACTGCACGGTTCAGCACGCTACCTCTCTGTTTATCATAAAGCATTACATAAGCTTTCGGGGCAACCAGTTCGCTTGTTGTCAAATGCTCAGGTGTTTTCACAACAGCGGCAATATAATGGTGTGCAGGCATTGCTCGGTGGCTCATGGACGTGGGAGAACGGCTTTAGTTTAATGCTGGAAGCATGGCATGATGACACAGCTTATTCACGGCAACAATGGCTTGAGCTATTGCGTATTAATCGTTTTCAACAAAAGCAACTGGCTTTGGGTGCGCCACCGCAAGCTGTATACAATAACACCTATGCCAACAGCCTGATTTACAGCAAACAAAATATACTCAAAGACACAGTGTTTATGCGACTTTCTTATGATGGTGATAAACTTGACCCTGAATTATCATTGCTGCATACACCTTTGGATGGTGGCGTAGTCCTCACTGTGTCAGCTAATTACGCTTGGAGCCAAAATGTATCCTTGTTTGGTTCAGTAAGATTATTGAGTGGGCGGAAAAACTCAGCTTATCGTGCCTCATCAGAGCGTTCTCAGGTATTTGTTGGTCTACAATTATTAAGGATGATTAAATGATTCCATTCATATTAAGGCATAGCTGTTTACAGAGTAATTATGAGGGACGAAAGACGCAAGTTTTATTAATGGTCATTCTCAATCAATTTAAACTCAAACACTATTGCAACTAAATTTATTACTGTTGCGTAATTTTCTTGTCTCTCTCTTCTATTGAATTTATGGATCATACCATTGATCTTTGGTTTGCTATTCCCCAAACTATTTCATCGCCTCATTTGCTTGCACAGTATATTTCAATGCTTTCAAATGAAGAGAAAAAAAGTAAAGATCGTTTCCATTTTGAACAACACAGACATCTTTATCTAGTTACCCGCGCAGTGGAAAAAACACTTCTTTCACGTTATACGGGTGTTCCGGTTACTGATTTATCTTTTGAAAAAAATGAATACGGGAAACCACAACTGAAAGTAGATACTGGTTTACCAAAGCTGTATTACAATATTTCACATACTGAAAATTTAATTATGATGGCTGTATTTCAAGAAGGTGAAGTGGGTGTTGATGTGGAATTTTTACGACGCAGTATTTTCCCTGAAAAAATTGCATCCTTATGTTTTGCGCCATTAGAAATTCTTGATATTGCTTCGCAAAAAACATGGGATGAAAAAAGTGAACGTTTTTATGAATACTGGACGTTAAAAGAATCTTATATTAAGGCAATGGGGAAAGGACTAGCTATACCATTGCAAAACATTCAATTCGATTTGACGCACACTGGAAGAATTTTTCACACAGATAAAAGAGAAAAATTTGGGTATTGGCAGCAGTTTTCTTTCAAGGTGGATAGCAATTATTTGGCAGCAGTATGTATTTCGGCAGCTTCTGCTTATACGTGTAGCGTAAAAATGAGAAAGATTGTACCATTGTATTCCGAAACTGAAGTGCAGTGTGATATTATGCGACATAGTGAAAGTTTAATTAAGTGCCCTTCGGGTCAGATACCGTCTTGGTAGTCAAGCATTTTGCAGCTTAAAATTTGGATCAAACGGCAGGTGGTAACCCCCCCCCGAAAACTAACAGGAGTTGAAAGTAGAATTTTCTATTAAGGTAAGAAAAGGAAGTTCTATATGAAGAAATCACGATATTGAGAAAGCCAAATCATGAATATACTTAAGCAAGCAGAGGCAGGCGTTCCTGTTCCAGAGCTTTGCAGGGAGCATGGCATGAGCTCAGCGTCATTTTATAAATGGCGCAGTAAATATGGTGGCATGGATGCATCTATGATGGTTCGGATGAAAGAACTTGAAGCTGAGAACAGTCGTCTAAAGCGAATGTATGCTGAAGAACGTCTCAAGTATGAAATCATTCAGGAAGCCATGGCAAAAATACCCGAAGGGGCACACTGAGTGGTGAAGCCTTCAGAGCGCCGCGACATGGCAAAGAAGGCTGTAGGCAATAGTAGAGCAAGTATCCGGCTTGTTTGTTGTGCATTTACGATTAGTGAAACGTGTTACCGCTATGAATCCGAGCTACAACCTGAGAACGAAATCATTGCTGATTGGTTGATTCGCCTCACGCAAAACCAGATCAACTGGGGCTTCGGTCTATGTTTTCTATATTTGCGTAATGTGAAGGGCTTTGGTTGGAACCATAAGCGTGTTTACCGCATCTATAGGGAGCTTGAACTCAATTTCCGTATCAGACCGAGAAAGCGCTTGAAACGTGATAAACCGGGGTCTCTAGAGGTGCCTGATGCGATCAATGAATGTTGGTCGATGGATTATGCATGATCAACTTGGTGATGGTCGTAGCTTCCGTTTATTCAATGTCATTGATGACTTTAACCGTGAAGGATTAACCATTGAGGCTGACTTTTCTTTGCCAGCTTTGCGTGTCATTCGTGCGCTGAACAGAGTCATTGAATGGCGTGGTAAGCCCAAGCATATTCGTAGTGATAATGGGCCAAAATATATCAGTGCGTTACTCAAATCCTGGGCCGAAAACAACGACATTATTCTGGACTTTATTCAACCAGGTAATCCGCAACAAAATGCCTATGTTGAAAGGTATAATCGAACTGTGAGATATGATTGGCTATCGCAGTATATCTTCAAAAGCATCGATCAAGTTCAGGAGTATGCAACTAAGTGGTTATGGACGTACAACAACGATAGACCTAATATGGCTACTCGGCGGCATAACACCAATTCAAAAACTGGCGTTAGCTGCTTAACCTCTACTTTTAACTTCGGTTAAAAATGGGAGGGTTACCGTATGACTGCGTTTGCGAGATACAAGAGTCGATTGATTAGAGAGGTTGCAACAAACTCCGCTTGAATAGGCTAAGCTATAATGCTTATTTCAGGCGGTTAAATTTCATTTATCTTAATTTTTTTATGAAGTATGAATAAATAAGTATAAATCATCATTTATCTTTGTTATTTGTGCCTTTTAGAGGTTATTTAATGAAAGATAAATGATGTTTTATATATCTTCTTTTTCTGGTTTTTCTGTATCAGTTGATTTGATTTCAACGGTATCGCGTAAAAGTTTAAACAACGCACGTGATGACTTGGGTGGTTTGTTGCCCTGAATTTCCCTAAGAGCATTACGAATAAGTTGGCGCATACGGCTGATGTCGCTTTGTGGGTATTGCTGCAACCATGCATCCAGAGCAGGTACATCTTCGGGGTCAAGCAAACGGTCACGCCAGCGCTCGACCATATGAAATTTAGCATTGGCTTTCGCAGTACTAAATTCAAGATCGTTAATCGTCTTTTCGAGTAATTCAGTATCCATTTCACGCAATAACTTACCAATAAACTTGAAGTGACGTTTGCGCGCGCCATTTTGATGAATGCCTTTTGCTTCAATAAGAGACTCACGAAGCTCATCAGCCATTGGTAGGCGTTTTAACTGTGCCAGATCCAGCGACTCTAGTTTCTTGCCGAGTTTAAGCAAAGCAACGGCATCACGTTTTAATTGTGATTTGTTGGGGCGGATAACCCGTTCTTCTTCATCGAAAAATGGATTGACTGGTTCTGTTTCTATAGGCGGACGCATGTTGTTTACTTATTTTCTTCAGCACGTAATGATTTAGCGAGTTTATCCAATACACCATTGATAAAGCCACGCGCAGGTTCATCTGTATAATCGCGTGCTAATTCCAATGCCTCATTGATGATGACGCGATAAGGGATTTCTAGGCGATTGGTCAACTCCCATACGGCTAAGCGTAGGATATTTAATTCCAAAGTAGCAACGCTGCGTAAACTGCGGCTGATAACGGTTGTTATTTTGGCATCTAAATCTTCACGGCTCTCAAGAACACCTTCAACCAAGGCACGTAGATAGTCTTGGTCTTGTTGCTCACGGTCTTCTTCTTGCAAACGACCGCTAAGCAATGCGGGAATAGCCGCATTATCACACTCACCACTTTGCCATGCATAAAGAACCTCAACAGCAGATTCACGGGCTTGATGACGATTTGGGCCTGCACCCTTAAGTGGTTTATTCACTATTATTCTCCATCTCTTCGATTTCTCTAAGCAAGGTCGCAATTTCAACAGCTGTTAACGCTGCCTCTGCACCTTTATGTCCATGTGTGCCTCCAATGCGCTCGAGAGCTTGTGCATGGTTATCCACAGTCAGCACGCCATTGGTGATGGCAATATCACCACATTCTGCAATATGTCCAATTGAATCCATAGCAACACGGCAAACATGCTCAAAATGAGCCGTACCACCTTGAATGACACAACCCAAACAAACCAATGCATCATAGGCACCTGTTTGTGCCATCGCGGATGCTAAGGTTGGAATTTCTAATGCGCCAGGCACATGTACGATATGTAAATCGCTATCGGTCGCACCATGCTCTTTAAGAGCTGTAACAGCGCCATTCAATAAACCTTCAGTAATGTCAGTATTAAAACGGCTAACAATAATGCCAATTTTCATGCCTGTTGCATCCACGTTACCTGCTAGGTGAGGGGCATCCAAACTCATATTAATCTCCAGCCTTAATCATATGACCCATTTTATCACGCTTGGTTTGTAAATAGCTGATGTTATCTTCATGGGGCTGAACTTCGAGTTGAACACGTTCAACCACTTCAAGCCCATAACCATCCAAAGCGATAATTTTTTTCGGGTTGTTGGTAAGTAAATTAAGTTTGCGCAAGCCAAGGTTGCGCAAAATTTGTGCACCAATACCGTAATCTCTTAAATCAGATTTAAAACCTAATTTTTCATTGGCTTCCACAGTGTCATGTCCGGCATCTTGCAATTGATAAGCCTTTAGTTTGTTGAGTAAACCAATGCCACGACCTTCCTGACGAAGGTATAAAATCACGCCTTCACCGGCTTCAGCAATCTGACGCATGGCGGCGTGTAGTTGTGAGCCACAATCACAGCGGCGTGAGGTGAAAACATCACCAGTTAAGCATTCTGAATGCACGCGAATCAAACAAGCTTTATCAGCCGTTGGGTTGCCCATCACCAAAGCGACGTGTTCGGCATCATCAATCATGTTGGTATAACCAAGCATTTTAAACTCGCCAAATTCGGTGGGTAAATCCACTTCTACTTCGCGTTTGACCAAAGAGTCATGCTTTAAACGATGTGAAATCAAATCCGCAATGCAGCCAATCTTAATACCATGCTTTTGGGAAAACTTTTTCAGCTCAGGCATGCGTGCCATCGTGCCATCTTCATTCATGATCTCACAAATCACACCAGCAGGTTTTAAACCCGCCATGCGTGCCAAATCAATTGAAGCTTCGGTATGTCCTGCCCGTACCAATACGCCACCTTCTCGTCCTTTGAGTGGAAATACGTGTCCTGGTGAATGAATATGCTTGGCTTCTGCGGAGGTTTTAATCGCAGTGCGAATGGTGTGCGCCCTATCGAATGCGGAGATACCTGTGGTTACACCTTCAGCGGCTTCAATAGATACGGTAAAATTGGTTTTAAATTTGGAATTAATATTGGCTGTCATCAAAGGCAAAGCAAGCTTATTCACTTGCTCTTCCTCAAGGGTTAAACAAATCAATCCGCGACCATGTGTCGCCATAAAGTTAATGGCTTCGGGTGTTACCCATTCTGCTGCCATGACCAAATCACCCTCATTTTCGCGATCTTCATCATCGGCAAGGATAATCATGCGTCCGGCACGCAATTCTTCAATCAGTTCTTCGCAACTGGCAAGGCTCATTTAGTCTCCTCAGACTTATTTTGAAAATACATAATACGCTCTACATAACGGCCAAGCATATCAGTTTCGATATTTACACGGTCATTTTCTTGTAGCAGACCCAGATTTGTGTTCGACAAGGTATGTGGAATGAGGTTGACGGTAAAGCAACATTCGTCCACATCATTCACTGTTAGGCTTGTACCATTGAGGGTTACAGAGCCTTTTTTGACAATATAGCGAGCCTGCTCTTGCTCGGCTATAAATGTGAATGCTTTGTGCTCACCAATATCTACGATGCTTTGGACTGTTGCAAGGCCATCAATATGACCTGTAACAATATGCCCACCAAGGGCATCACCGATATGTAAGGCTGGCTCCAGATTAACCTGTTGATTGACTTTGGCACGGGAGAAACTTGTTAATGCAAGTGTTTCCAATGATAAAGTAGCTGCCCATGTATCTTTACTTGGAAAGTCGGTGATGGTTAAACAGCAACCATCCACAGCCACAGAATCACCTAACTGCCAAGCGGACATGTCCAAGCTGGTTTCAAAGGTCATATGGCTTTGTTGTTTTTCGTGGGTAACCTTACGGATATACCCGATATCTTGAATGATTCCTGTAAACATATAGGTCCTTAAAAGGGTAGGGCGATGGTTTGGTCATTGATGGTTAATGCACCGTCAGCCATGTGCAGTGTACTATGAAGCATATTACCCTCTTTAAGTAACCAACCTTTTTGCAATAAATTTTCAATACTTGCTCTGTTGGAGTCGGAGACCAAGGCCGAAGGAAATTGCACCTGCATATCTGCACGAATATGTTTCTTAATCTTGGTGAAGTTCATTACATCTTGCTTACTTAACCCTGTAATAGTGAAATAAAGCTCGCCTTTAATATCACCATCGGGGGTGGTGAATAGAGCATCATGGAGTTTGATTTCTGGTTCGGCAGCCAAAATATCAGGCAACAAACTAAACATGCTGAAACCCATGTTTTTCATGGCTCGTTGACGCTGGGCAGGGGGCAATACTGAAATTTTTTGCTGCATGTCATCCAATTTCTCAAACACACTCAGTGGAATATGATTTAATATAATAGTGTACTTTCCAGGCCCATATTCAATGCCCTGACTTTTGATTCGTTCAATATGAAGGCTTTGTGAGCTGGAGACACGCTGCTGTGCATCAACCACTGTTTTGCCATCAATATTGATATGTTCAATATGAAGCGTTTTTAGCTTATCTACAAACTGAATGCTGTCTGTGCTCCAATCCATATTGCCAACCCAGATAATACCTTCTTTTTGCGCATTCGCATGGGATATGCTTTTACCAATGCTGGCTCGGCTATCGGCATGGCTGATTTGCATGCCTTGCCAATTTAATATTGCTTGGAGGTGCTTTACAGGAAGGTCGCTATTAGCATCCAGTTTGAGTGGGTGTATGGTGATATGCGTGCCTTGATCCTCATGGTTAAGTTCAGGAATAGAAAGCTGTGAATCCTGTGAACCATTATAATACAGCTGTGTAAGCAATGTGATGGTTGGGATTTCACCAAAAGCCTGCGTAAGCTTATTCTGCATGTCAGAAGGGAATTCAATATCAGTTTTTACATCGGCAAAACCAAATGCCAATGGGCGATTGTCACCCCATAAAACTGGCCCATGACGGACGCTCTGACGCACGGTGATTGCAATGGGGTTATCGCTTATTTCAGGTATATAAACGCTTAGTTTGGATAGAATGTTGCTATGAAACCAACCGCGCTGAAATGCACTATCAATGGCATGAATGTTAGGGTTTAGGCTGTAATGTTTGTTTAAGGCTTCACTACGCTGTTGTGTGACAAAACCAATACCAAAAGGTACTGCTATTATAGCAATAATAAGTAGTGATAATACAACTATTTTTTTCATGATCGATCCTTGTTTGACTCATCTTTTGGGAAAGCATCCCATGCTCGCCATGCATCCAGCATGGGGAAATACAGCGCAAGACGCAGATTGTGATACCCCATGGCTTGTAAGGCAAGTGCATAGCGTTGTAGTTGATTTTGGTGGCGCTGGCATTCTTCATCAAGAAAGTGTTCGATATTTCCACCTTCATGGCTGGCAGATTTGTAATCAATAATCCAGCGAATGCCTTGCTCATCCTCAAAACTTCGATCTATGATATAGTGCGATATATAGAGGTCATTTAACTCGGAAGTACTTCGATAGGAAACTGCCCATTCACAATGTGCATCGTGATGTTGCTTTGAAAGTATCCAAGCACCACGTTCACTTTTAAGCGTATTATCCAAACCAGTTTGACAACGCTGAAGGGAAGAATTTAATATCTCTCCAGACAGCCCCTCTTGAATAAGTAAATGACGCATGATTTTGGCATTGTTTTCAGGTTTCCATCGCTCGATGCCTACCTTGGCAATACGCTCAAACATGGCATGTAAAACATTGCCTACAGGCGCAGCTTCCAAACCTGCCCAACCAAATTGAGTTTCGTTTTTTGGCTCGTACTCAATGCTTGGCTGTGGTGATATAATTTGAGGTATATCTCGCATACGCTGTAAGGCTTTATGCGTTGTTTTGCTATCATGCTCTACATTTTCAAGTTGTATTATGTTTGCACCAAAACAGGATTCGTCATGTTCAAGAAGCATATGTAAAAAAGAGCCTTTTGTGGCAAGTCCGCTTTTCTCGGAGACATGTCCGAATATATGTAGTTGGCTTTCTGCGCGGGTGCAGGCAACATAAAGTTGGCGGTTTTGCTCGTGTGAATCTTTGTTTTTTTCAATATTCTGAATAAATGAGAATAAACTATCTTTGCTACGTGTTTGAGCCTTGGGCGAGAGCAAGAAAAGGCCTTCTCCTTGTATGGGAGCTTCGGTAAAAGCAATCATAGGAGCGTCATTTCTTCCGCTTGTTTTTCCCATGCCTGGCAGAATAACGACATCCCACTGTAGACCTTTTGCTCCATGAACAGTCATTAGTTCGACATTGGAAGCATCGGGCTCACTGTTTGGCGCAGCATACAAAAATTCAAGACGCTCATCGAAGTGTTTGAAGTGAATCGAACCTGCAATATATTCAGCTTCCAAACTATCTAGAAGACTCAAAACAGTTTCAACATTGGTATGGGCACTGCCCTGTAATAGGTGTGGCATACCCAAGCGCAACCATGCTGTTTCGACACAATGGCGAATAGATATATGGCCTGCCGTTGCGATGCAGGGAGCTAAGGCATGGGTCAAGTGTTCGATGCGTGAACGCGTATCTGGCTGTAGCGAAGATAATATCTTTGTATCATGCAGAATATCCCATACAGGTAATTCCGATACCGCTGGTGATACATTGTTGCCCGAGACATCAAACAATTCACTGCTACTCAGACCGCAGCACGGGGCACGCAATAATGTCATCCATGATGCTTTGTCGGCAGGGTGTAAGAGTGCGCGGGTGAGGGCGCGTAAGACGCGAATTTCTGGCTGGTTTGCCAGCGGAAGAATATTAACGGCACGAAATGCAATGCCTGCTTGTTCAAGTGTGGGCATAATGACATGCAAGTGTTTCCGAGTACGGGCGAGTATGCCAACACGCTGTCCTTGCTGGCGAGCTTGTTGAACAACTTCCATAATAGCTAAAGCTTCGCTTGGCGTGTCTTCGCCAGTTTGTAGGTGGAGGTGGACATCACCTTTATGTTTGCGTGCAGCTTCTGCCTGAGCGTGACATACAGCACCGCTAATTGCATCTGCTTGGGCTGGAAAAATTTGTGCAAATGCACAATTAACCCAGTTTACAATATTAGGGCTGGAACGAAAGTTTCGTTGTAGTGAGCAAGGAATAATATGGGGCAGGTCAACGTTGTTGTTGGCGGCTTCAAGAAATAGACTAACTTCGGCTTTTCGGAAGCGATAAATGGACTGCATTGGATCGCCAACCATAAATAATGTCCGCTGATCACCTTCTTGCCAGCCCGCAGTAAGGCAGCGGAGTAATTCAATTTGCAATTCTGATGTGTCTTGAAATTCATCGACTAGAATGTGTTGGATACGATAGTCTAGCTTAAGAAGAATGTCGGATGGACGGCCTTTTTCATCGCGCAAAGCATCGAGTGCTCGTAGTGATATTTCAGTGAAATCGGCAGTTGCTTGCTGCATGAATATGTTTTGTAGTTCGGAAGATGCGAGGGGTAATAATGTAAATAGGGACTCTAATACTTGCCATTGCTCATTAATAAAACGGTGTGAGTCAGGCATCTTACGGATATCACTCCACTGTTGCGAAAGTTCAGGAATGTCTGACAATTGTGAAAATATTTCTAAAATAGAACTTTTTTCAACTTTAGCATCAGCAGGAAAGCCTTGTGTTTTGGTGATGGTTTTACGAAACGTGCCGGCGCCCGTAAGTAAAAAATCTGCGATATTTTTCCAAATATTTAAGTATTCTATATTAGGCTCTGGCCATGCTCCAATGTCCCACAACTCCGGACCACCATGTTCGGCTGCAAAGCTCATCAATGTAGGTAATGATTTTTTATATTCAATCGGCATAACTTCATCACACAGCTGCAATTGATGTTCGATATAATAGCTAAGGTTATGCTCCAATAAGTCGCGTAAACCTTGTGTGTTGTGAGCATATTCTGCGATATATTTTAACCATTGCTCACGGTTTTGTAGCATGTTGGCAATCAGTGTTATCACTGCTGTGGTATTGTGATCCTGATGCAATAATAAGGTCTCTACGGCTGTGCGATATTGGCGTGCTGCATGGTTAAGCGTGTTTTCGGCAGCTTTTTGATACATGGACTGGGCATGCTCACTGGGTTTAGGCATATCTCCCAAGCCTGAGAGTAGCGGTAATTGACGTGCCAGCATGGATGTTAGGCTATCAAGCGTCATTAAACGTAGACGGTTAGGATTTTTCAACAATTGCCATTGTTGCTTATCAGAGTGTTTTAATACTTTTTGAGCCAAATGCCATGTGTTCATGGCATGGCTTTGTTCATTATCTGGCTTGGGCATGTTCAGTGATTCGAGAACACGTGAGCGCATCTCTGCGGCGGCCTTGCGCGTAAAGGTGAGTGCCATGATTTCTTCAGGCTCTTGGGCTACTGCAAGTAGTGCCAAAATACGCTGGGTCAGTAGCTCTGTTTTGCCTGAACCTGCAGGAGCTTGTACTAGAAACGACTGAGTGGGTGAAATCGCCTGTTGGCGAACCTCGTGGCTCATGAGGCTTTCTCCTTGTTGTTGGACAGCTGTGTTCGTTCATCAACACGACAGATAGCTTCGAGTTTGCAGTAATCACAGGCTTGTTTATCGCGAGGTGCAACGTCACTACGACCTTGCATAAATTCTTCCGCTAGTGCATCGATTTGTTGTTGCCAATTATCCAATATACCCTGCCAATCATCGGGTCGATTGCGTTTACCATCACACAAAGTAAGCCCTTTGATGCCCATATCGTCGCCGCTTAATCCTTCAAAACCCATATCATCGCCACTGCGGACACTGGCAAAACTTACAGCATCGTTTGCACTTAAATTGGCTGCCAAAGCATACATGGGTAATTGTGGTTCAGCGATACGTTCGCCCAGCCATTGACTGGAGGATTGTTTGGTTCCTGTTTTGTAGTCGATTAATAGTCGGTGACCGTGCATATCTTTATCCATGCGGTCTGCTTTAATTGTGATGGGTAATGCGAGTTTAGCCTTTGATGGCAAAGATAATTGATAGGTTTTTTCCAGTGCCTCGATTTGAAAAGGAGGGCGCTGTGCTTCCAATATTAGCCATTGTTGTAATAAACCATGCATACGTTTTTTTTCAATGGCTTGGCTATGAAAATCAATGGGCTTCTTGTTGCGCTGCCATGCATGTTCAATACTATCATGAATCAGATGCTGCTGTTGTTCGCTGCTCATACCCAGCAACTTTTGTTGGGTGAGTAGCTGTTGCCAAATATATTCCAGTGCTAGGTGAATCAATGAACCTTTGGTGGAAGGCTCAATGCCAGGCGAGGTTTCTCCGAGTGTGTCAATGCGTAAACGGTGCACGGCGAAAGCACGGAATGGGCAGGCTGATTGATTTTTGATGATGCCTGTACCACCGCGAATATGCTGGGTATCAGCTACAGGTGTGAGCTGTGTATCATCAAAATCTTCACTTGCCCAATGTTCAGCGATTGTAGTATCGGATAGAGCTTGCTTGATAGGTAATGCCATAACAAAGTTTGATGCTTGCATGGTTTGTTCATCGCGCAAGGTGGCATAGCTAACCATAATATGTGGTGCGGTATATTGCATTTGTTGCCATAGCCATTGGCATGATTCAAATACCAATGAGCCATGCGACATAGGTATGCGACAATCTTGCTGGATGCGCATGGGCAGCAAGCTTTGAGGGCGAGCAGCAGGTGGAAAATTATTGTCATCCATGCCGTAAATAAGCATGTAATCAAATTGCATACCAATGGCCTGTTGCATATTTAATATGAAAATATTGCCAAGGCTTGCGGGTCGTAAGAGCTGTGTTTCTGCGCAGCTAGAACGTAGCCAAGCAAGAAATTGTGACCATGTACAGCCTTCCTGCATAGCATCTAAAGCAATCAATTTGGTAATGTTTTCATGCAGTGCATTCATGCATTGAATTTCAAAAGCGCTACGAATACTTTCATGCTCTAAGCCTGCTTGCATAAAGCCATAACGCTGCAATAGGTGCTGGCACGCTTTGATCCAATGTTCAGCAGATTGTTTTTTTGGAATACTTTGTTGCCATGTTAGAGTGCTCTCAATGCAACTTTTTAAAGCAGGCATGGTTTGTATGCTACTTGACTGTAAAAGGCTTTTAAGTTGGATGCGATGGCGGTTTTGTTGACGGAATAGGGCGTCCAGTGAGGCTCGTAGCGTATGCTCTTGTTCAAAACCTCGAATCCATGGGCAAAATAGTAAGGGTGAAAAATCTTCAAAAGAAATTTCCTGACGCGCGCATTGGGCAAGTATGTGCAGCGCCTGTTGAATCATTGGTGTATCTGATAACCGCTCTTGAGTAGCAATGCTTTGATATTGCATTTCAGGGTGTAGACAAGATTCAGGGGCTAAAATCTTCTGCATATGGCGTTTGAGTGCCGCTAACTCTGTTTGTTGGCTTGTTTGTGTACTTATAAGGGCAATGCGTGCTTGCGGGTTTTTATCAAGAATAGCTTTGCTTTGCAGGGCAAGATGTTGGTATTCTGCTTGTTGATCTTGGCATGGATGTAGGCTGACATCTAGCGGTGTGTGGTAGCGTTCAACCTGTAGAATTTTGCTACCCGATTTTGCATACATGCTAAGGTGTTGTTCTTGTATGGGTGTGAAATATTCAAAGCCATCAAATATAATGGATGATGGCAAGGCTAAGGGTAATGGCGATGAGCTTTGGTGTGTGAGTAGCAAAGCTGCTATATCAGCCTTAAGCGTATATGTAGGGTCGTTGGTTTGCTCAAGTTGTGCATGTATCGCATGCACCCAACGAGTCAAAGCTTCGGCTTCATCACCACCTGCTTGGGTAAGTGTTGGTGTAGATATTTGGTAGGATTGCATAAGTGCATAAGCCTTGCTTGCTTGCTTGGCTAGACCGCGAATACTGCCCTCTGTGAGATCAGGCAGGTCGTGTTGGATGGCTTGCTGCCAAATGAGTTGCTCTTGTATGTCTTTGAGGCAAGCCCAATTGGATGTTTGCTGAAACAATTCGGATAGCCATGCAGACCAAGTGTAAATTTGAGGCGTTTCACAGGCTGTCATGGTTTGTTTGATGTTATAGCGACGTTTCCAGTCATTTGCCAGCTGCGGGCTATGGGTAATAAGTATGCTGCTCTGCGCTAGTAGGTGTAGTGCATTATTATCCGAAATTATTTTAGGCTTGATTTTATTGCTCATATCACCTTCAATTGCAGTTATTATTTTTTTACTACTTCAATGTTGACATGATGCTTAATGAAGTGCTGAATGCTTAAAATACTATATTCGGGAGGAACAATGAAACAGGTTAAGATTACATGCCCGCGTTGCAAAGAGAAATTTCAAGCAGAAAAATCTGATATATATGAGTGCCCATTTTGCGGTACGAATGTCCGCCCAAAAGCAGCCAAAGAAGATAGTGGTATGCAGAAAACGCAGGCTATTAAAATTTAAGTACTATTTTTTCATGGTTGGGTGCGTGGTACGCGCTGCTCTGGGACCAATTCACCCTGGGCATTGATATGCGCGGGGGTATATTGTGTTTTCTGATCTTGGCTATCCATGGTGAGCTGTGCATAAGCGAAATATGCCGATATAAGGCCGATGGCAATCATGCTGGCAAGAAAGAAATGTGATGGCGGATTTGGCTTTTGCGGCGTGATATCGATGATATCAGGTTGATGTTTGTTTGTTTCTCTGCGCAGCTTCCAGAAGAGAAATATGTTTCGTAATACAAACATCAGCAAAGCAGGGCCAAAGAAAAATAGTAAGGTGACAATAACATTGCGAATCATGACTGAATAAGCTCCTTAAGACGTGTGGCATAGGCTAAAACATCAGGCTCTTTTCCGACACGTTGTGATTGATGCACGGTTTCAGCAAGAATTTCAAGTACCTTATGCAAGGCATCATGCCGATCCATTTTTTTAATGGCTACCAAGTATTCAAGGGCACGTGCCATTTCAGGCGGTTGCTTGGTGGCAGCTTGTTCTTCAAGTGCTAAGTGCAATGATAAGTGTAAATAGGGGTTCATACCATCATTCATTTCGAAATCACGATCAAGGAAATCTTCCATATCATCAAAGAAAGGGTGATATTCGGGGTGCATTTTTATCACGCGCGCAATGCGCACTTGTAAGGCATCCAAGGGTAAGTTGGCTTGTGCTTTTTGCCACGCATCCCAAAATATTTGACGGTGGGCACGTAGCGTTTCGCGGGATGGTTTGTACTCTTCTGGCGTATTCATGTATTTACCTTAATTCCAAAACCTGACATTAATATGAGCGCGTGCCGTAACCCTTCGGCTTGCCTGACATGCTCGGAAATCACTTATTACCTATATGGTAATCATAAAGCTTCCCGTGATGTCGCATAAATCAGGCGCTTACAGCCTCATTAAATATCGAATCTTGAGCTAATAGTTTTTTTGCAAATGTTTCTCTATTGTATCGTATTTAAAATCATAAATGAATCATCGCTACTAGCCCGGGTAATCCATAAATAGTGGGCACGATCATCACAGGCATTCATGAGTTATCCGAGTTAGGGTGTTACTGTAAGGCTGTGTGTGTTTTTAGTCTAGGTTAAGTGCTTCTGAGGATTAGGATTGAAGTAAAGTAATACGAACTTGTAAACCTTGTAGTGTTGGAGATTGCTCTAGCTTGATATCTCCGCCGTAGGTATTCACTATTTCGTTAACAATGGCTAGACCCAATCCATGTCCAGGTGTGGATTCATCAGCCCGAATACCTCGGCTTAATAAGTGTTGATATGTGTCAGGTTTAATGCCGGCGCCATCATCTTCGATTGTAATCAATAGCTTTTTGTGGATCACCTTCACCTGACAATGCACGGTTGAATCTGACCACTTACAAGCATTTTCCAATAAATTTCCGAAAATTTCCATCATATCTTCACGGTCGGCCTCAATTTTTAGTGTCTTGGATATTGCCAATGTTATTGTTTTATCAGGGAATAATTTTTTAAATATATTCAGTAATTCATGCAGATCATCATATGGTTTGAGCCATTGACCACCTGGTGACTGGCCTGCAGTTCGAGCACGGGCAAGCTCGCGCGTAATGCGTTGCTCTATCTGTTGCAGTTGGTTTTGAAGCTGTATGCTATCAACAGTGCTTTCTTGTCGCTCGACAATTTGTTGGATGACTGATAACGGGGTTTTTAGCGTGTGTGCCAAATCCCCCAAGGCATGTCTAGAGCGCTCTAAGCGCTTGTTCATCAAGATTATGAGATGATTTATTTCTGTCACTAAAGGCATAATTTCTTTGGGTGCGGGTGTTGTTATTTGATGAATTTCCCCCCGTTCTAGCTGTCCAAGCTGGTGACGAATGCGCAATAGTGGTTTTAGTCCATATTGAATGATTAAGCTTTGTAAAATAAGAAGGAGTAACACTGTTATTGCAGCAAGCATTAACAAGCTACCTCGAAAGGTGCTTGTCATAGTATCAAGGTGTGTAAGGTCTTCGGCTATGCGGATCGTTACTGGTTTGTCATGTATCTTGAAGCTCTGTGAAAGGATAAGCAGAAGTTGATCATGCGGACCGGGAACATTACGAACCAAGCGTTCCTTTGTTTGAGGAATTTTCTCATCCCATAAGGATCTCGAGCGAAAGGTATGACCTGCGACGGTAAGCTCATAGTAGTGCCCTGAAAAGGCTCGCATGTAAATATCGGGAATATAGTCTTGGTTAAATTTTGGTTTGGCAGGTGGTTGCCATTGAAGGGCCGCAAGTAAAGATTTTTGATCATGTTCTAACCGTGATATTAGGCTTTGCTCGCTTAATTCCTCTACTTCCTGATCAATCATGACGGTTTGAAAGATGAAAAATAATATCAGGCTTCCTGCAAGACTAAGGGTGAGGCGTTTGTTCAGTGAATACATGTTTTATTTGTTGGTTTTCAAAGCATCAGGGTTGAGATAATAACCTTGCCCACGGCGTGTACAGATGGCTTCTTTACCAATTATTTTTCTTAAGCGACTGATATAAACTTCAATGACATTGCTTTCTTTTTCATCATAGAAATCATAGACGTGTTCTAGCAAGTGTGATGTGGAAAATATTTTTCTAGGGTGTAGCATAAGATAGCGCAACAAGCGAAACTCAATACTAGTAAGCTCTATGTGTTGCTCTTCTCCCGTTTCAGGCTGCAAATGAAGCGATTGGGTGGGTTCGTCTAGAGTCAATCCACCACTACTAATGTTTGTGTTGGTTACACCAGCAGCCCGCCGAATCAATGCTTGTAGCCGTACGAGCAATTCTTCAATATGGAAAGGTTTGGTTAGATAGTCATCGGCGCCAGCCTTAAACCCATCTACTTTTTCATGCCATGCTCCGCGCGCTGTCAAAATAAGCACGGGGGTAACAACCTGTTTTTTGCGCCACTGTGAAAGAATATCCAAGCCTGATAAGTCGGGTAGACCAAGGTCAAGAATGATAACATCGTAAGGCTCAGTTTCTCCCATGAATGCACCATCTATACCTTTTTGCGTGCTATCAACTGCAAATCCATGTTTGCGTAGTTGTTGGCTAAGCTCTTGATTGAGGGCGGTATCATCTTCAATAAGCAAGAGGCGCATTAATCATGCTCCGTTGTTAAAATTTTCCCAGTGGTTGCATCAACCTTCACTTCTTGAACAATGTGCTTGGCATTCAATATTTCAATTTCGTAAATAAATTTTGCATCTTCATACTCTAATTCAACATCCAATAAGGTGCCAGGATAGCTAGTTTCGATTTTTGTGAGAATTTGTGATATGGGTAAAATACTATCGGTATTGCGCAGTTTACGAACTTGCTCAACCTCACTATCGGCCATGACTGGAGGTATAGCCACTACTACGGCAAAAAATACCGTAGTAGTGAATAAAATCCGGGGGATTAATCTTCCCAACGTCCATACCCAGGTATGTTTACACCATCCTCATCGAAAGAGCCTCGTTCAGCACCCGTATGGCATGAAATACAGTTAGAGAATGAGCGAACCTTGATGTTTCCCTCCACCATACGTTTTGGAATCTCTCTATGCTTACGAAGAAAGTAGTTGGTTTCAGTAATTCGCAATGGCACAGCCTTATCAGCGATGGAACGCGTAATACTGCGGCTAAAACGGTTGGGAGCTTGGTCGGCTGCATGGGTGGTTAAATAACTTGTAATCTCATTCGTTGTTTCATTATCAAGTTCGGCATTTTCCCCGAAATGATCATCCAGTGTAGCCATCATCTTGATCCATGAACGCTTTGGTAAAAAACCTGCTGGATAAGCAAAATGGCAAGCAGAGCACTCATTTTTATAAGCTTTATTGATTGCGGGTGAAACGCCTGCAGTCTGTTGCATAAAACCTCTTCCTTCATGTTCCTCATCGCCTTCTCTCTCCCAACCATCACTCCATGCTAATGTTGCCATGGATAGCGTAACGCAGCCAAAGAGTAAGACTGTACCCCATAATCGTTTTTGTTTCATGATATTCTCCTTATTGTTAAATGATGTAGCATTTTGTGTAACTTACTGAGACTGAAAAAAGAGTAGAAAATCACCCTTTTCTTGCGCAGTACACTCACGGCCCCAAGTCCATTTACAGTTTCGCTTGAACCATTTTTCAATCTTTTTTGTGTCTTGGAAGCGCTTAGGGTTTGTTTTTAAAGACATGGCTTCAATGAGCTTACCCGTGCGGATATGGCTACCTGTTTTACGAAGATCAGTGGTATGACATGTTGCACAACTTACGGGCTTGCCCGTTTTTTTCTGAATATGTTGCTCCTGCCATTTGGATTTTCCCTTGTTGGCATCAAACTGATTTGCCCCTTCACTCTGATATTTTTCCAATAGCATGGCTATACTGCTATTTGTAGCAAGGGCTGTTTGGCTAATTGTTAAGCTTGCGAGTATGAAGAAGCTGCTAAGTACCATAAGTGGTTTCATATATTTATATTCTCCTTTATTGTTTTTTTGCCTGTAAACATGGATTTTATAAGGTTTGTTCGTTGTAATATGCTCTCTACTGCGACACCTAAAAGGTGGATAAACACAAGCACTTGCAGTGCCTCAAAACACCAGTGATGTGTTGACTGGATAAATACTTCCGTGCTGTAAGTTGTTTGCAAGCCATAGAGGGGGCCGATATTCATTTGCAATGCTATGAGTGAAAAGCCAGATATTACTAAAATAAATAGACTCATGAATAGTGCATAAATCATGATACTACCTATAGGTGTGTGACCTATATCATGTCTGGTTTTGAGTTTTATTAAGTCTAAGAAATGTTGTTTGATATTTATAAATGATGGTGTGAAAGAGAAAAACTTGGCATGTTTTTCCCCTAAAAAACCCCAAATCAAGCGATATAATAGAAGGCCCGCAATGCAAGCGCCTGCAAGGATATGCAAACGAATATCATGACCTACCGCCCACCATGATACAAAAAAAGCTATTGCTAAAAGCCAGTGAAATAAGCGAAGGGATAAGCCCCAAACTTCAATATCTTTTTCATTTAGTGAATCCATATCGTGAACTCTACGCTGCAAACCTGAAATAAAGCTGAATGCATGGTGATGCATTTACTATTTTAGTTAACACCCTGACTTTTTAAATATTCTTCATAGGTGCCATGGTAATCAACAATACCTTCAGGTGTAAGCTCAATAATGCGTGTTGCCAAAGATGATACAAACTCACGGTCATGACTGACAAAAACCAATGTTCCTTCATACCTTTCTAAAGCGGAATTTAAAGACTCAATGAATTCCATATCCATATGGTTGGTAGGCTCATCCAGCAAAAGAACATTGGGATTCTTAAACATGAATTTGCCGAATAACATGCGGCCTTGCTCACCACCAGAAAGCTGTTGGACCTTCTTATCCATATCACGTTTACTGAATAGCATTCGGCCTAAGTTACCACGTATTTCTTGTTCGCCATGCTCTTCTTTTTTCCACTGTGCCATCCAGTCAAATAAGTTCTCATTATCTTTAAAATCGGCTGAATGATCTTGCGCATAGTATCCAAGACTAGCATTTTCAGACCATTTAATGATGCCGTCATCAGCTTTTAAATCACCAGCCAAACAGCGCATTAGGGTGGTTTTACCGATACCATTGGAGCCAATGATGGCAACACGCTCACCCACAGGAATCATTAAATTAAAATTCTTAAAGAGGGGTTGTTCATCAAAGCCTTTGCTCACGTCTTGAAGTTCTAAAGCGATTTTGAATAACTTTTTATCCTGAGTGAAGCGCATAAATGGTGTTATGCGGCTGGATACTTTTACTTCATCCAATTTAATTTTATCCAACTTTTTAGCGCGTGATTGTGCCTGAGTTGCTTTGGATGCATTGGCTGAGAAACGGCGTACAAATGCTTGGAGCTCTTGAATTTCTTCTGTTTTCTTGGCATTTGCAGTCAGTAATTGTTCCTGCACCAAAGCCGAGGCTTCCATATAATCATCATAATTGCCGGGATATAAACGAATTTCGCCATAGTCCACATCTGCCATGTGTGTGCAGACACTGTTCAGAAAATGCCTATCATGTGAAATAATTAGCATGGTTGCATTGCGCGACATGATAACTGTTTCCAACCAACGAATAGCATTGATATCTAAGTTGTTGGTTGGTTCATCAAGTAAAATGATTTCAGGATCGCCAAACAAGGCTTGGGCAAGTAGCACACGTAGCTTCCAACCAGGCGCGATTGATTTCATTAAATCGTAGTGTACTTCCACAGGAATACCCATGCTGAGCAGTAAGTCGCCTGCATTAGCATCAGCGCTGTAGCCATCCAAGTCTGCAAACTGGCCTTCTAAGTCACCTGCGCGCATACCGTCTTCTTCGGACATTTCTTCCATACTATAAATGCGGTCACGTTCTTCTTTTATTTTCCAAAGTTTTTCATGACCCATCATCACCGAGTCAAGTACAGTACAGTCTTCAAAAGCAAAGTGATCCTGACGTAATTTACCAATGCGTTGGTGTTCGCCAATTTGTACAGATCCAGCGGTAGGCACTAAATCGCCACCTAAAATCTTCATAAATGTTGATTTTCCACAACCATTGGCACCAATTAGCCCGTAGCGATTGTTATCACCAAATTTTACTGTGACGTTTTCGAACAGGGGTTTGTCCCCAAATTGCATTGTGATGGCAGATGTAGAAATCAAAGCATTTTTCCGTGTAAAAAAGAAGATTAATCATGCAGACATTCAAAATAAGCATGACTTTATTTTTCCGCAGCATAATATCGCTTATGATATATACAAGTCATAGATGTTTTTTTAAAGCGCGGACTTGAATGTTAGTAGAAAATTTTTAAATTATCTCTGAATAATCTCCTGAAATAATGCTAAACTTCACCTTCTAGTATTTAGGGGCTCAAAATGGGTCAACTTAGTTTTTCAGAAGCCGAATCTCCAAATAAAATGTGCACCACTCGTCGTGAGCGTTTTCGTGTACGGATGGAAGACCTTATTCCCTGGTCAGCATAGGAGTCCAAACTTTTGCCTCATTATACCCCAAAGGTCTGAATGGGAAGTCTCCATACCCACTTGGCATAAAGCTTCGAGTACATTGTATGCAATGGTTTTCGGATCCGATGATGGTGTAAACAACGCTCTCAATTCTTACATCTTAGTGTTTAAACTGTATAAGCTACAAGGATATAGTGAAGGAATGCTTTTGGCGATAACACTACCATGTAGTTGCATTTCCTAGTGTGAATATCAAGCATGATAAAACATGGGTTTATATCCAGTATATTATAGTTCCTTTTTGCTGTTGCAGTGTTTTTTTCTTTGACTAGGGTGCTATATTATACACAAAATTGTATTCTTTTTTAGTGGCAAGAATCCGAATACTCCAAATTTAATCTCTCTTAAGTACAGGTATAGTCCAATTATGTGGTTTAAAAACATCCATTTTTATCGTTTTGAAGATGCTTTCAATTTAACAAGTAAGCAACTCAACGAGGCTCTAGAAAAACGTAAAGCGCGAAGTTGCGGTATGCTGGAGTTATTCTGTGAGGGTTGGACAGAACCTTTGGGTTTTGATGGTCAAACCTATGTGCATGAAACAGATGGTAAGATGATGATTTGCCTTCGCCGCGAAGATAAAATACTTCCTGCATCATTGGTGCGTGAACGCTTGGAAGAAAGTATTTTTAATGTCGAACAAGAGCAGGGTAGGCCAGTCGGGCGCAAAGAAAAAATGGATATGAAAGATGTGATTATCCAAGAGCTCTTGCCGCGTGCTTTTGTGAAAACTAGCCAAACTTTCGCATATATTGATCCAAAAAATGCTTGGTTAATCGTGAATGCATCGGGCGCAAAAAAAGCTGAAGAGCTTATGGAACTGTTACGCAAAACACTGGGCACCCTCAACGTAGTATTGCCTCAAACGACACTTTCACCAGAAGTGATTATGACACAATGGTTAACCAGTAAAGAACCATTGTTTGGTGGTTTTGAAGTTGAAGATGAAGTGGAGTTACGCTCTTCAGGTGAGTTCGAAAGTATGGTTCGTTGTAAACATGTCGACTTGGCATCAAAAGAAGTATTAGCACATATTGAAACGGGTAAACGTGTTTTCCGTCTTGCTATGAACTGGCAGGATAGGATTTCGTTTGTATTGCATGAGAATTTATCCATTCATCGCTTGAAATATAACACTGAACTTATTGAAGATTATGATGCTAACGGAGATGACCTTGCTCAATTTGATGCAGATTTTGCAATCATGGCAGCAGAATTGGAAGAATTTATACCCACATTATTACAAGCTTTAAGTGCGGAAGAATCATGCGGTGACAGGGTCATTAACCCCGATAACCCGTAAATAGTGCGGCGTGAGTATCGCGGAAACGCATGAATTATTTGGGTTAATGATGCGTTGAAAAGTTTAACTCCATCCATTCATACAGCTGTTTACTTGTTACATTTTTTAGAGGAATACTCTCAAAATCATCGGCTGGGTCTTCATCGCGTAAGCAGAATTGATAGTTGACCACTTCAGGTTGATCATCATGAAAAATGAGTAATATCCGTTTGCCAGTCTTTAAACAGTCAATGGTCATGGCATCAGCCTGAATGCCAATAGTACGCATTTTAGTGATTACACCAACGACAGGGTCAATATAGCTGAAATCCCGCTGGATATTAGCGTGAGCTTCAGTAATAAATTCATAAATATTCGATAAAGGTGTGTCTGTCATAGCTTGTTTAAATCGTTGGTCAGTCAAGGCTTCTCCTATCTTTTTTAGCAAAATTATAACTTGTTACCACTTCGCAAAAGCTTTTTAACGCCCTACAAGGCGGGTAAGCTTATTTTATGATAAACCAAATTAAAAGTAAGTTTAAGCATAACATGATGATAGCCAGACCTTTCCAAAAGCCTATGGGGTTGCGCTCTATCAAGGGTGCATGGGTTTTCATCATACTTGGATTTGGTTTGGATAAATCGCGCAAAAACTCTGAAAAACGATCATAACGCCTTTCTGGCTTGGGATTAACAGATTTTTCTATGGCAGCATCCATCCATACAGGTACTTGTTGGTTGTATTGTCGAATTGAAACATAATCATAATGTTTATGTTTTTGTGCTTTCTCAAGTTCACCATAGGGGAAATGTCCATGTGATAGCATGGTATAGAGTGTGACACCGAGCGAGTACATATCGCTTTTGGGTGTGCCTTCAAAGCCATCAAAGAGCTCTGGAGCAATATAATTCGCGGTGCCTTGAATGGATTGATGTTGAAGGGGGGTGTAAATCTCTTTTAATCCAGAGACTTGTACGCAACCAAAATCAATAATTTTTACATTATCATGAAGGTCAATCATGATGTTGTCAGGCTTTAAATCTTGATGCACCATTTCTTTGCGATGAAAACCACGTAAACCTTTGATCACTTGTTCAGCAATGCGCCGTACTTCACTTAAATCCATATTAGGATGATCGAGTATCCATTGTGATAAAGGCGAGCCTTCTAGGAATTCTGTCACGTAATACAGGCTGCTACGATGTTGTTTTAATCTGTGAACTTTAAAGACATGCGGATTGTTGATGCGTCGTCCAACCCATTCTTCATGCATAAAGCGATCAATATACGTAGGGTCATCTTCGAAGTTGATGGATGGTGTTTTAATAACCACGGTTTCGCCACTCTCAATATCTGTGGCGAGGTATACTTGCACTGTGACACTGGTGTGAATTTCGCGGATAATACGGTATCCATCCAGCTGCACACCTGCGGATAAAGGTGGTGGAAAAGGGAGCGTGCTCAGCTGGCGGTAGTATTCATTTTCATCTTGGTTGGGAAGCTCTTTAACCTGTATCACCTGACAGGTAACATTATCATCACTTCCTGCGGCAAGGGCTGCTTCTACAATGGATGTCGCTGCAAGCTCTGGGTTGTTTTGAGCCAGTGCGAGCTGTTTTATTTTCTCGCTGGAAAGAAACTCATGAATTCCATCAGTATTTAATATAAATATATCGTCTGTTTCAATATGGAGGTTACTGTAATCTAAATTTACCTCGTGTTCGCCACCCATTGCCCTAGCTAAATAGGTTTTATTGCGGTCTACAGTAAGTCGATGATCTTTGGTGAGTAGCTTTATTTTTCCTTTTCGAATGAGATAAATGCGTGAGTCACCAACATGAAATAAATGTGCAGTTGTTGATTTGAGAATCAATACAGCCAATGTGCTGGCAAGACTTAATTCTGAAGCATAACGACGCTGCCCTTGGCTGTATAACCAAGAGTTTAAAGAGTGAATAATACGTTTTGCCGAAGTTTTGACACTCCACGACATAGGCGTGCTGTAATAATCACTCATAAATCCATGTACACAGTATTCACTGGCTTCCTTGCCGGCCTCACTGGAACCAACACCATCGGCAGTAATAGCGACAATGCCTTTATAGGTTAAGTCGATGCCCTCGGGAATACGAATGCCGCAGCAGTCTTCATTTTGTGCTTTGATACCAGCTTGAGAGTTTTGACCTGCCTTTATAATGAGGGTGTTTGTCATATTCATTCCTTATAATTAAATCACAATGGTGTCTAAAAATAACTTCCTTGCTCAAAGAGAATTTCATTGGAGGTATATTCAGCATCAGTGTGATAATATTTAAAAATGGAAACTTCCTTTGATGTCATGCCAATACAGATAGAGAGTTTGGCAATAAGCTCTCTATCTTGGCTGTTTACATCGAAATAATTCATGATGGCTCCCTTTTTGTGCCACAGCTAGTACAGAGAATGAAAGCTATATTTTTTTAGGCTTGCTGTACTAACTGTGGCTTATATTGCTTGCGATAATTTATATCTTACCTTGATTCTTAAAAAACATATTGGGCAATCAAGTAAGAAAATGTAGCTTTATCTGCTTTGCCTGCATTACGCTCAGCCACAGCAGCACCTGGATTAAAGATGCCATATTGCCCGACCAGTTTTAGACCTTTCATTGCTGCTACTTTATAAACAAGCTTCAGATCAATTTCTGTGCCAGCCTTGGTTTCTTTATAGTTTGGAGAGCCAGCAAATACATTTCCTGCTCCTACAACATTTAGCCAGTTACCTGTTGCCTTATCGAGAGATAAAAAATGAACATTCGCAATCAAGCTTAGTCCTGCTGTAGGTGATGTTTTAGCTGATAAACGAATATCTTTCATGTTTGCCCACGAGAAGAAATCCATTTCACCATAATGCGCATGGTTGGTATGAAAAGGGAATACAAAATCTTTGTGGCTACCTGTTGTAGGGTTGGCATCACCAGGGCTGAAATCATATTCAACACCTAAGCGTGTTTTCCATGTATCCAATGTATAACCAAGCTTTACAGCATAAGCAGAAGCTTTTTGAGACACACCCGTGCGCCATGTTCCATTTTGAAATGCAAGCTCTGCTGTTGCATCAAAACCATCCATTTTTCCAAATAAACGTGTTCCAAAGGTATTGAGATTACGACCTTTACCTATGGCTGCCTTCTGATTATGACGCCAGTTAATAAAGTAAGTATCAACACCGCTTTTAGGCGCCATGGTATATGTTGCATAAGCACCTATGAGTGTGCGATCTTCCCATGTGACCAGTGATTTGCCTTGCGGTAATGCTGTAGAAGGCGTCATGCTTACAATATCTGCTGGATGAACTGCAAATACATCCAATGCAATATCACCTGACTTATACATACCTTTCACACCATCAAATGTGCGTGCCACATCTTTCCAGCCCAAGTGTCCTAATAGACGTTGGTCACCATAAACCAGTTGCTGCCGGCCCAAACGCACAGAAAAATCATTCACATTATACTGCAAATAAGCCTGTAAAAAATCTGATTGTGAGAAATTTTGTGTGCCGTTGGCTTGCGAGTTGTTTTTTATCAAAACTGCTTGTGGTTGAAAAAATACTGTTAGGCCATGACCAAAATCGCCTTTGGCTTTTACATACAAGCGAGAATCAAATTCCCAGTTCTTTGCATCCACTGTCGCAGAATTAAAATCCGTATTATTAAATGACTGATAACGTTCACGCAAATCTGAAGATACAGTCCAGTCAGCTGCATATGATATGCCCGAGATGCATAATGCCATTGATAGCATGATAATTTTTTTCATACCTGTTCTCCTATATTTTTTTATAGGTGAGCAATTAAGCTCACCTATAACCAATTAATGCAAATCTATTTTTTCGATGCTTCCATCTTCATTTTCTTCATACATATATCCTTTTGGCTCTTCAAGCACAAACATAACCAGTAAGAATACGACCAAAGCAGCAGCGCCAATGGTGAGGAAGAACACTTGTGATGAGACAAAAGAGAGCACGGTTAAGAATGTTACAGCGCCGACATTACCAAAAGCTCCGGTTGTGCCTGCAACCTGTCCCGTTAGGCGGCGCTTAACCAAAGGAACCAACGCATAGACTGCGCCATTACCAGAATTCACAAACAATGAGGCAATCACTATGACAACAATTGCTGCTGGAATAGACCAAGTTGCATCGACTTGCCCCATCAAAAAATAGCCGGCAGATAAGCCACCAAGTGTAATGCCCAATGTTTTTTTGCGGCCAAATTTATCACTGAAATAACCGCCTGCTGGCCGCATAATAAGGTTTAACCCTGCAAAGGTTGAGGCAATAAGTGCTGCCTGAGCAATAGATAGGTCTGCAGTCTCTTTAAAGGTATCAAAGAAAAATAATGGCAGCATTGAAATAACAGCCAACTCAGAACCAAATGTAATCATGTAGGATAAATTCAAGGCTGCGACCTGTTTGAATTTATAACGATGAATTTCTGGCACGGGTTTAGCGTTGGTAGCAAATAAGCTCTTATTGATGCGGAATATTTGAAAAATTTGATAAGCATATAGCCCGAGTAATGCAGCATAAATACTGTAGGTGGTAGTGCTAGAGAATATGTTTAGGTTATCGGGTGAAATTTTCCATGCCAAGACAGCGAGTGCGAGATATAGCGGTGCAGTCATCAAGCAATATAAAAAGAAATCACCTTTGCTGGATACTTCCATAGCGCCTAAGTTTTTAGGTCGGAAATAAGTGGTTCCTTTGGGATTGTTGCTTACTGAGAAGTAAAATATCAATGAAAATCCTAAAGCTAAAACCCCTGTTGAAGCGACTGCCCATCTCCAGCCATCGTCCCCACCAATCCAAAGCGCAAGCATGGGTAAAGTCATGGCAGCAGCAGCTGAACCAAAGTTGCCCCAACCACCATAAATTCCTTCGGCAGTACCGACCTGTTTAGCAGGGAACCATTCAGATACCAAGCGAATGCCAATCACGAAACCAGCACCAACAAAGCCAAGTAAGAAACGGTATGTTGCTAGCTCGGCATAAGTTTCAGCAAAAGCAAATAAGAAGCAAAAAATACTAGATAGTGCGAGCAAAACGGAAAAAGTTATTTTCGGCCCGTACTTATCAACTAGCATACCAATAAGAATACGAGCTGGAATTGTTAAGGCGACATTCAATATTAAAAGTAGCTTCACCTCTTGATCGGACAATCCAAATGTTTCGCGAATAGATGCCATCAGTGGTGCAAAGTTAAACCAGACGATAAAACTGATGAAAAATGCAAGCCATGACATATGTAGAATTTTCATTTTCCCGGTAAATGAAAACAGGTTGATTTTGCTGGAATCGACGCCAGTTGTATTTGAAGGCATATTTTCTCCTTGGGCACATTGTAATGTGTTGTTAGTGATGCCAAGGTAAGAGCAACCTAAATGCCAGTATGAATTATGTGGCACTAAAAGGGTTTTCTACTTATTATATGGAAATAGCAAGTATATGCATGCTTAATTATTAGTCTTATTATGATTAATTATTATGCATATAGTGAGTGGAAAGATGTTTTTCTTATTGTTTTTTAGTTTTTTTCCATGGCACTTCTATTGCTAGTATTATTTTATTATATTTCTAATTAAGAGGTTGAAATGAGCAATAAAAAGAAGCTGGTAATGATTGGTAATGGTATGGCTGGTGTGCGGGCTATTGAAGAAGTTCTGAAGGCCAATCCAGACATGTTTGATATTACAATCTTTGGTGCAGAAAAATATCCCAATTATAATCGCATTATGCTCTCACCTGTATTGGCTGGAGATACAACTATTGAGGATATCATTCTCAATGATGAACAGTGGTATGTGGATAATGATATTACCTTACATATGGGTAAGCGCATCAAGGAAATTCAACGTGGTTATAAAAAAGTTGTCGCTGAAGATGGCACCGAAGCTGAATATGATAAGTTAATTATCGCGACAGGTTCTAATCCATTTATTATTCCCATTCCTGGTCATGATAAAGAAGGCGTAATGGCATTTCGTGATATTGATGATTGCGATACCATGGTTGAAGCCGCGAAAAAATATAAGAAGGCAGCTGTTATTGGTGGAGGTCTACTTGGCTTAGAAGCAGCCAAAGGTCTCATGCATTTGGGTATGGAAGCAACAGTCATTCATGATCAAGCAACCTTGATGAATATGCAGCTGGATAGTATTGCGGGTGAAATGTTACGCTCTGATCTTGAAGGGCAAGGCATGGCTTTTAAAACGTCTACCTTAACCACAGAGGTTGTCGGTGAAGAGCGCGTTACAGGTCTGACATTCAAAGATGGAACATCATTAGAATGTGATTTATTGGTAATGGCAGTAGGTATTCGCCCTAATATGGCATTGGCGGAAGATTGCGGTTTATTTTGTAATCGCGGTATCGTGGTGAATGATTATATGCAGTCTGTGACAGACCCATCTGTTTATGTCGTAGGTGAATGTGCAGAGCATCGTGGCATTGCTTACGGTTTGGTTGCGCCTCTCTTCGAACAGGCTAAAACATTGGCCTATATGATTACAGGGCAAGGCTTAAAATCGTATGAAGGCTCTGTGGTTTCAACCAAGCTGAAAATTTCTGGTGTGGATGTATTTTCAGCGGGTGATTTTATGGGTACACCCGGTGCCGATATTATTGAATTGATGGATAAAGTGGGTGGTGTTTACAAGAAAATTGTGCTTGAAGACGATAAAATCAAGGGCGTGGTGATGTTTGGTGATACTGCCGATGGCCCCACATTTTTTCAGTGGATGCAAGATGGCAAAGATATTTCTGAACAGCGTTCAACGATGTTATTTTCCGCTTCAGGTTTAGGTGATTCAGGGCATTCTGGTGAAGATTTAGCATCTGCGATGGCGGATG
>Ga0316203_1000655_pt1 | contig 36565 bp, 28 predicted proteins | sample 6monrhotite_MG_FD_204940 | JGI IMG/M metagenome (GOLD analysis project Ga0316203, IMG submission 204940) | Microbial mat bacterial communities from mineral coupon in-situ incubated in ocean water Damariscotta River, Maine, United States -... | ecosystem: Environmental > Aquatic > Marine >... | reverse complement strand
GCCCGATCCGCACGCCACTGCCGACGCACACCCTCCGGCATGTCGCTGGTCTTCTTGCTCCAGTCCGCCGTCGCCATCGCTGAACACCTCCCTGCTCGAGGTGTTGCGACGACCGATTGAATCCGCCTTGGCTGCCTCGGTCGCTGTGGATCACGCAGCCGGCGACGTCGCCGCGCATCTGAGCGGCGTTCTCCAGCGCTCGAACGGCCAGGCTTGACTTCATCCGCGAGTCGATCGAGTAGCCGATGATCTTGTTCCCGAACACGTCTTTGACGGCGCAGAGGTAGAGCTTGCCTTCCCCGGTTCGATGTTCGGTGATGTCGGTCAGCCAGAGCCGGTTCGGGCCATCGGCGGTGAACTCATGCCGGATGCGTCCGGTCTCGTCCACGACCGCGCAGAGGTCGTCGTGGACTGGCGGGCCTGCCTTCTTGCCGTTCCTGCCGCGCTTCTTTCCGAACGCGCTCCACCAGCCGTTGTCGCGGCAGATCCGCCACGCCGTCCGATCAGCCATCGATTCTCCGGCGTCGCGAGCTTCGTCGGCCAGCAGCCGATGCCCGAATTCCGCGTCATCCTGGTGAGCATCGAACAGCGCGTTCGCGCGATACGCCTCCACCCGATCAGCGTTCGTGATCGGCTTTTTCAGCCATCGGTAGTAGGGCTGGCGGGAGAGCTTGAGAACCCGGCACGTCACCGTCACGGGTATCCCGTCAGCGGCGAGCTCTGTCACGAGCGGGTAGAACCTTTTCCCGGCAGATGGGCCTGCCCCAAATACGCCGCCGCGCGGCGGAGCACCTCGACCTCCTGCTCGAGCAGCCGATTACGCTGACGCAGCTCCCGCAACTCGGCATCACGATCGCCCGGGGACAGCGACCCCGACTCGGCAGCCTGCCGGGTAGCGCGGGAGCGGGCGAGCCACTTCGTGAGCGTCATCGGGTGAACCCCGAAATCGTTCGCGATCTGCTCGACCGTCACTCCCGGTTCGCGATTCTCCGCGACGCGCACGACGTCATCGCGGAACTCTTTCGGATAAGGCTTAGGCACGATGGCATCCTTCCAGGCCCACCCCTCGGGCAAGCCATGTCAGATGTCACCTATCCGTGCAGCAGACCCACTGGCAGCTTCCTGGTGGTCGAATTGAACTCAGTCGAGTAGTACTGCACGATGACTTCAAGCCGTAGCTGAGGGTATTAGGTTGCAGGCAACTTGCGGACGGCAGTGTGCACTCGTATTTCCTGAGGTATCAATCAGTGGACTGTCACCTTCGTCACCCGAACGCGCGGCCGTCCCCCGTGGGCTGGTTGAAGGTCGGGCTCCATCGGCAGAAGGCGTTCGCCTCGTTCACGTTGTCTCGAGTCGCCTCCGCGAGCGTCCGATACACACGCTCACGCATTTCCAACGAATGCTTCCTGTTCATCGAGTTCCGTCAGAACTTGAAGCACGGAACGAAAGTTGGTCCGATTCAGAAACCGACGGACGCCGAACCGGTTTCTCCGCAGGAGTGGAGTCCCGCATAGTGGTGTAACGCACGGTGGTCGCGCACGTCGTTGCTGACGTGGACGCGGTCACCGTGTGATGCTTCGAGAAGTCTCTTACCTCCACTCGAAAGGCATCAACACGATGACCGCTCCACACATTGTCGACCCTGCCGGCCTGCTTAGTGAAGCCCTCTCGGAGGCGTCGCCGGATTTGATGAGGCATTTGCTGCAGACCATGATCAACGCCCTTCTGTCCGCTGATGCCGACGCTGTGGTCGGCGCCGAGTGGGGCAAGCCCAGCCCTGATCGGGTGACGCACCGCAACGGCTACCGGCACCGTGACCTCGACACTCGGGCTGGCACGATCGATGTCGCGATCCCGAAACTACGATCGGGCACCTACTTTCCGGAGTGGCTGCTGGAGCGCAGGAAGCGCTCCGAGGCGGCTCTGATCACCGTGATCGCGGACTGCTACCTCGCCGGGGTGAGCACCCGGCGGATGGACAAGCTGGTGAAGACTCTCGGCATTCACGCTCTATCGAAGTCGCAGGTCTCGCGGATGGCTGCCGAGCTCGACGAGCAGGTTGCCGACTTCCGGCACCGGTCTTTGGTCGAGGCGGGCCCGTTCACGTTCGTGGCTGCCGACGCTCTCACGATGAAGGTTCGCGAGGGCGGCCGGGTGGTGAACACGGTCGTGCTGATCGCCACCGGGGTCAACGGCGACGGCCGCCGGGAAGTCCTCGGCCTGCAGGTCGCGACCTCCGAGACAGGGTCGGCGTGGAATGCGTTCTTCGCCGACCTCGTCGCCCGCGGCCTCACCGGCGTGCAGCTCGTCACCAGTGACGCGCACGCCGGCCTGAAAGACGCGATCGCAGCGAACCTGCCCGGCGCCACCTGGCAACGCTGCCGCACCCACTACGCGGCGAACCTGATGAGCGTGACCCCGAAGAGCATGTGGCCGGCGGTGAAGGCGATGCTGCACTCCGTCTATGACCAGCCCACCGCCTCCGACGTCCACGCCCAGTTCGATCGGACCCTGGATTACGTCGCCGAGAAGCTCCCCGCGGTCGCCGAGCACCTCGATACCGCTCGGGCCGACATTCTCGCCTTCACCGAGTTCCCCAAAGATGTCTGGTCGCAGATCTGGTCGAACAATCCCAACGAGCGCCTCAACCGCGAGATCCGCCGCCGCACCGACTCCGTGGGCATCTTCCCCAACCGCGACAGCGTCATCCGCCTGGTCGGCGGCGTTCTGGCCGAGCAGACCGATGAGTGGGCAGAGGGGCGCCGCTACTTGGGCCTGGAGGTCCTGGCACGCTCCCGCATGCGGGTGCTGCCCAACAACGGAGACGAGGTGGTCGCCGACACCTTCATCGCTCTCAGCGCATAAAGCGAAGGATCAGCCGTTACACCACTTCCAGGGACTTGACCCTCGCAGGTGCCTCGTATGACTTGGAGTCGATGTTGACCGTCGCGGTACTTCGTTCGTGATCAGGCCAACGCGCAGGAACGGATGCGTGACAAGACGATCGACGACCCTGTGGCGATGCATACCTGAAACCCGCCGGCGGTCTCTTCGGTCCAGCTTCCCACTAGCGCATCCACGCTCCCCATACCCGACACGCCAGCCTCGGAAGCTTTCGCCGATGCCTCTTTCCGGCACCAGATCCGAATTGCATCGTCGGGATTGTTCCGAAGCCACGCGGCTTCGGCTGCTGACAGCACTGATGCGAGGTCCGCGAGGCGCACCGCACGTACCGGCTCGATGTCGACGCCGATCGCGGTCGGCCCGACGGCCGCGACAACCGCGCCGCGCGTGTGCGCGATGCTGACGCGTACGTGTGGGGCGTTTGGGAACCTGGGAACACCGTGGGCCTCGCCGCACGTCGGACATCTTTGGCTCAGTTCGAGAGCCTCAGAACTCAGCCCGATTCGCGCGCCACATACGCGGGCTAGAAGATGTGCCGCGCGAAAAGAATCGCGATCACGCCTGTGCACGAGACGCGCGACTCGACGCTCCTCAGCGCTGGTCAGCCGATGCGCGCGCACGGTCTGGTCGGCCAAGACGTCGGCCGTCTTGCCCCACAGGGCCACGGCAGACGCAAAGCCCATCACCGGTCACGTTCGCGATTGGCGCCGAGGCGCTCGAGCTCCGTAGCGAGCAGCGCGGCGGTCGGTGCGTCGTAGACAACATCCGCGTCGACCTCGAAACCGAGGTCTCCCGACAGGCGGCTCGCCAGGCCGATCGCCAGCAGCGAGTCCCAGCCGAGTTCGAAGAAGTCGTCGTCGGCGCCGATACCGTCGGTGCTCAACTCGTCTTCGACGAGACCAATTATCCGCGCCTCAAGGGCATCGGCGGCAGGCCGGTACAGCGTTGCGAGCGGCGGGCGCGGGTAACGACGGGTTCCGTATGCTGAGGTCACAGCTACGGGCGGGCGGGCGGCGGACGCGGTGGCAGTCTCGGTCTCGGTCCCTGCGCCGCGTGCGACAGCGGTAGGGAACGCGTAGTCGCGGTGCTCGAACGGATAACCGGGAAGCCCGATCCTCCGGCCGGAAGACGGGCGACGGATCGTTGCTCCGCGCGCCCAGGCCTGACCGACCCCGTCCTGCGGGGTGTACTCGTCGCCGGGGACGACTACGGCCTGCGCCTGCGAGCGGCGTAGGTTCGAGGCCGCCATCAGGCCCGGGCCTAGCTGTACGAACACGGATGTACCGGAGTCGAGCGCGGTGCGCACGGCAGGGGCGAACAACACCGTGCCACGCGCCTGCTGAACCCAGTGGTCCACCGACGTCGCCTGCTCTGGAGTGATCCAGGTGCCGGTCACGCAGGAGATGAGGGGTCGCAAAGGCGCGTGCCGGGTCACGCCGGCGATTACCTCCCCGTACTCCGCCAGAACGCGATCGAGCAGGTGGGAGTGGAACGCGTGCGTGACCTCGACCGGCAGGCTGCTAACCCCGTACGAGCGGAGTTTCGCTTCGACGACTGCAAGCGCGTCGACCGTGCCTGAGAGCACCGACTCGTCCTCAGCGTTGTGCGCGGCGAGGTCCCAGCCGTCGACTCCGGCCAGCCGCTCCCGCAGCTCATCCGGGGCGAGGCGCATGGCGAGCATCGCGCCGGGACCGGTCGTCGAGATCAGTCGTCCGCGCGCGGCGACCACGCGCATCGCGTCCTCCATCGCGAACACCCCGGCCAGGCAGGCCGCCGCGAACTCGCCCACGCTGTGGCCGAACACCGCCGTCCACTCCAGCCCGGCGGTCTGCCAGCAGCGTGCACGGGCATATTCCATCGCGAACAGCGCTGGCTGAGCGATGTCGGTCCCGCGCTGGGGATGAGCAGCGTCGAGCAGGTACGACCGGACCTCCCCACGCTCGCCGCGCGGGAGGGCGTCGAGGCACGCGTCGAGGTGTCGACGGAATTCGGCGTCCTGCTCGTATGCGCGAGTGGCCGCACCGGGGTGCTCGGCTCCCTGACCCGGGAAGATCACCGCGGTGCCGCCGGTGATGTCGACTGGTGCGCGCGTGGTGTCCGCCGTTGCCAGAGCCTGCACTGCCTCCGTCGCCGATCTCGCGCGCACGGCCGTGCGGTAGAGCATCGGAGTCCGCCCCTCATGTAACGTGTGCGCGACATCGCGCAGGTCGGCGTCCGGGTTCTGCTTGAGCCAGTCCGAGAGGCCCGTGACCGTGGCGGCGAGGGCCTCGGGGCTGCGCGCTGAGAGCGGCAGCAGCACCTCCCGCCCGTCGACCGGCGCGGCGACCGGAGGGGCCGCGGGCGCCGTAGTCACGAGCATGTGCACGCCGCTGCCTCCCATGCCGAATGAGCTCACGGCGGCGATGCGGCGTGACGCTACTGCGGGCCACGGCTCAAGCCGCGTCTGGGGCTGCAGCCGGCCCTCGGCGAGGTCGAGATCCGGGTTGATGCCGTCGTCGAGATGCAGACTCGGCGCGAGCTGACCTGACTCGAGACTGAGTACAACCTTGATGAGCCCGGCGATGCCCGCCATGTGGTTGAGGTGGCCGGTATTTGACTTGAGCGAGCCGAACCGCGCAGGCTCGGATCGACCGGGGACACCGTACGTGTCGGCCAGGGCGCGCGTCTCAACGGGATCGCCGAGTCGCGTCCCCGTGCCGTGCGCCTCTATATATGCGACTTGCGACGGGTCGACCTCGGCGTAGCGCAAAGCAGCCTCGATGATCTTGCGCTGACCGTCCACACCGGGCGCTGTGAAGCCGATACGGTCGCTGCCGTCATTGCCGATTGCCGAACCGAGGATGACCGCGTATATGCGGTCGCCGTCGGCGATGGCGTCGTCGAGACGACGCAGCAGCACGCCAGCGGCGCCGTCAGCCTCGACAGTCCCGTCGGCGTCGGCGGCGAATGGGCGGCAGTGACCGTCACCGGAGAGGATGGAGCCGGGAATCCGGATGAGGCCGCGGTCGGCGGGGAAGCGGATCGACGCGGCGAGCGCGAAGGCCGTGTCGGCGTCCCCGCTCATCAGGCTCTGACAGGCGAGATGCACGGCGGTTAGCCCGGACGAGCAGGCCGTAGACACCCCGACGCTAGGCCCGTCGAGCCCGAGCTTGTAGGAGATGCGAGCCGCCGCGAAGTCCACATCGTTGCCCAGCTGGACTTCGAGCGGATCGACGTCCGCGGGCGGCGGGAACGACCGCGTGTAAGTGGCGGGTGCCGTCGCGGCGAACACCGCTACCCGGCCCCGCATCTCGGTCGGGCGCACCCCTGCATCCTCGGCGATGTGCCACGCGGTCTCGAGGATCAGCCGCTGCTGCGGGTCCATGAGTTGGGCCTCGCGCGGGCTATAGCCGAAGAACGGTGCATCGAAACCGAGCGGATCGGTGATGGCCCCGCGGGCTGCGACGTAGTCCGGGTGATCGAGGACGCTCTCGGGGACCCCTCGCGACAATAGGTCGTCGCGCGTGTAGTGCGTGATCAGCTCACGACCTTCCAGCAGGGCGCGCCAGAACTCTGATACGTCTTCGGCCGCCGCGAATCGGCCGGCCATGCCAACGATGGCGATCGCGTCGTCGGGAAGGGTCTCACTCACGGGTTCCTCCGTTCGCGGCGGGCCGCGACAGCGTCGCGCCGGGATCTCGTGGTCTGTTGCGACGTCGCCGGGGCAACCGGCGCGGATCGGGTTAGGTGTCTGCTCAGCGAGCGCACGGTCGGATAGGCGAAAAGATCCGTCATTGTCACCTCTGTCCAGCCAGCTCTGCGCAGGCCGGTGAGCACCGCGAATAGCAGTAGCGAGTCTCCGCCGAGGTCGAAGAACGGCGTGTCGGGGGGCACGTCGCTCACCTCGAGCACCTGCGACCAGAGGCGGCGGACGTCTTGCTCGCACTGCAACTGCCGGGCGGCGTCCGGAGCCGCCTCGTCTTCGGCGAGCGCGACCTGGGGCACCAACCGCTCGGGCAGCGCCGAGCGCAGCGTGCGGGTTAGGTCGCGGGCAGAGAGCGGGGTGCCCGCTGTAACGACGGCGTGGAGCCCATCGTCCGGTTCGACGCGCACGATGCACGACGCGACACCGGGCTGACCTGCGATTATGTGTTCGACATCGGCCGGGTCGAGTGCGATGCCGGCGACCGGCAACAGATCGCGACCCTCTACGGCGACGATCTCGTCTGGGGTGGCCGAGGCGAGCACCGTGCATCCTCCACTCATCGGTGCGATCCACATCTCCCAGGGCGACAGCGTTGCCCCACCTGTCCGCGGCATGACCCAGTCGTCGCCGGCGAGGTTGAGCCGATCCGCGGCATCGGATGCCGAGCCCATCACATCGGAGTGGTCGTACGAGGCACCGTGGGGTCTCAGGGCCGATCCCCCGTCGAAGACGAGGAACGCCACGCCTGCGCGCCCGTTTCCAACCGACGCGACTTCGGCCGGTGCGTTCGCGCGCAGGTCAGAGATGGCGTGGACCGAGGTGCCCGCCCAGTCGGGGCGGACGTCCTGATGCGGGGTCAAGACGCAACGTAGGTCGGCATCTTCGATGACTGCCCGGCGATACGGCGAGGGGTGCCGCGGATCGAGCGGGACCACTACCCCGCCGGCGCTCAGGATCGCGATCGTCGCGATCGGCACGCCTGCGGTGCCGTCGGACAGAACGCCGACGCGGTCTCCGGCGCGCAGACCGTCCGCGCGCAGTCGGGCGGCGACCTGGTCGGCGGCCCGGACCAGCGCCTCAAGTGTCAGGATCTCCTGTGCGTCGCGGAAGGCGGGTCGCTCCGGGTGCTCGGCAGCCAGGGCACGGACGCGCTCGGGCAGCGTCCGTCCCGCGGTCGGTGCCGCGTTCGCCGCGACCAGTTCGGTCACCGGAAGATCTGACGGCGCTGCGGCGATCTCGTCAAGGTACTCCGCCCATTGTTCGAGCAGCGCCGTGGCATCGTCGAGGGCGATGCGGCGGGTGTCGATGGTCAGCTTCAGACGCGGGTCTCCGGCCGGCAGTCCCGCGGTCAGAGCGAACTCCGTCGACTCGCGCACCCCGAGGAAGCGCACGGTGAGCTCGTCGCCGGTGTCCGGCGCGCTGAGCCCGGCGTGCGCGTAGCCCTCGACGGCGAGGATGTAGCGGAACGGCACCTCGGCACCATCGTGGCTCCAGCGCCGGTGATCGGCCAGGTTGCCCGCCAGCTCTTGGCTGATTGCCCGCTCGACCGAGATCTGCCGTAGCCAGTCGGCGACGGGGATGCGGGGGAACGTGACGCGCAGGGGCGTGGATGCCACGCATAGGCCCACGACTTCCGCGCCCTCAGCGCCTCGACTGTCGGCGACGGTGCCAAACGTCAGCTCGTCGGGACCGAGACCGGCGTCGCGCAGAGCCATCGCCCACCCGGCGTGGACCAGCGTCGAACGGGTCGTGCCGTGCCGCCGAGCCGCAGCATCCCAGCGGTCGAGCTGTTCCGCGGCGATCGAACGTTCGCAGTCCGTCCACGGATCTGCGGGCGCATGGTTCTGTGGGCGGTCGACGGCGATCCGCGCCGCGCTTCCGCCGATCCGATGCGCCCAGTGCGCCTCGGAATCGGACCGGCGCTGTGGCGACGCGGTTGCGATACGGGAGGCGAATCCCCGGAACCCCGGCGCATCCCCAGACAGCATGTCCCCGACGTAGAGACGCCAGAGCTCGCCCATAACGTGCGCGGTCGACCAGCCGTCGATGATCAGGTGGTGGTGTGTCCACACCATCTCGCGTTCGCCGCCGTCGAAGTCGAGGAGGGTGATCCGCGAGAGCGGAGCGCTCTGCAGGTCGAACCCGCGACGACGATCCCTTGTGAGGAAGTCGGCGACGGCGGTTGCCCGCGCATCCGCGGAGAGCCCTGGAAGCTTGACGTGCTCGATCGGCATCTGCGCAGCGGCCACGACGACGTTGACGGGGCTCGAGGACTTGTCCCAAATGATCGCCGTCCGCAGCATCTCGTGACGGGCAACCAGCGCCTGCCACGCCTCGGTCAGCCGCCGCAGGTCGACGCGCCCCGTGAGGGAAAACCTCATTTGCACCACGTACAGCCCCGGCTCGGGCTCGCGGAGCGTGCTCACCAGCATCCCCGACTGCGCGGGGGTCAGCGTGAAGATATCGGCGACGGGGCCGGTCATCCGGTGCTGCCGTCGGGGCTGGAGAACTGTGCCACGACCGCGGAAAGCTCGGCCGCGCTCAGTCCACTGTCTGCGTACCGCAGGGTCGCGTCAGCGGCGAGCCCCGCGGCCGCGGCCGCCAGGCTCTCGCGGATGCGCTCCGAAAGGGCGCGAACCGTCTCCGGAGAATGCCGGGAGCCCGTCCGCAACTCCCAGCGGATCTCGTCGTCGAGCACGCGGGACTGGAACTCGAGCGCGTACGGGCGACGGCCCGCGGGTGGCGATTGCGCTCCGGCCGGCGCGTCGGCGAGCGCCCAGCCGAGGTCGTAGTCGAGGGTGCGCTCGCGCTCACCCAGGAAGTTGAAGAGCACCTCCGACGAGCGCGACGGCGCGGTCTCGCCGGACCGTAACAGACCGAACTCCGTCCCGTCCCACGGCTGAGCGGCGAACACCGACCGAGCCGAGCGGACGAGGTCGACGATGGTCGACCCGGTGAGCACGACTGGGAAGACCGCTGTACACCATCCGATGACTCGGCTCGAGTCGACACCGTTCTCGACGGCCACGCGGCCGTGGCTCTCGACATCCACCCTCGGTGGCTCGATGCCGAAGGTGGCGGTCACCGCATCTACGAGCGCTGCGAGCAGCACCTCGTGCAGGCCGGAGTTCGTGGCAGCCGCCGCATCGCGCAGTGCCGACGCGGCCTCGGCATCCAGCGCATCGCGCAGGTAGCGCTCGTGGCAGTAGTCGTCGCCTTCGCCCTCTGCGGGCAGGGTTCCGGACGGCGTCGCGAGCACAGCGTCCCAGTATGCGCGCCGCGCCTGGATCTCGGGGCGGGCGGCAAGACGGGCAAGGTCACCCCGCCACTGCGCGAATGCGGCGGATACCGCGGGGGCCTCGCCGGCATCATCACCGTAGACGGCGGTCAGATCGTCGAGCAGGACGTGCCAGGAGACTTCGTCGATGATCAGATGGTGGATCACCAGCACGAGGTGGTCTGGGGCATTGGGCTGTCGGGCGACTACCGCGCGCACGAGCGGGCCGTCATGCAGATCGAGCCCGGAGTTGGCGTCGCGGATGGCGTCGTCGAGCGCCGCCTGATCGCCCACGGCGACATCTCGGATCTCGAGGGCGGGCGTACCGCCGACGTAAATCTGCCGCCCGTCGCGGAACCGATAGTGGAAGGCGTCGTACCGAGATGCGATGGCGGTGAGCGCACGGGTCAGCCGATCGGTCTCAATGCCCGCGGGCGCGGCTACAACGACAAGCTGGTTCCAGTGGCCGGCGTCGGGCAGGCCGAGCGAGAAGAAGTCGAGTTGTGCCGGGGTAAGCTCGACCTCCTGCCCGACGGCGACACGCGGTGAGTTCGCCGGGGCGGACGCGCGCTCGGCGATCAGAGCCCCGAGGGCGAGGGGCGTCGGGTTCGCAGGGACGTCCGCCGGGGTGACGTCGTGTCCCTGGCGACGCAGGCGCGCAACGAGCCGGATGCTACTCATCGAATCCCCGCCGGACGAGTAGAAGTCTGAACTCGGGTTGATGGTGCCGGCCGGGAGGACCGCGGTGAACTCCGCGACGAGGGCAGAGATCAGGGCGTCCGCCTCGTTGCCGGTCGCGGATGCCAGGCCGGCCCTATCAATGAGGGCGGCCACGTCGGCCTTGGCATTCGCCGTCGTGGGTAGCACGTCCGAGTGCAGGATGCGGTGCGGGACGATCCACGCCGGTGCGCGCGCCGTGAGATCACGGCGGATGGCATCCGGGTCGGCGCCCCCGGTGTATACGACCGTCGTGGTCACTTCTCCGTTGTCGCGCTCCGCGAACGCCGCCGCGTCGACGACGCCGGAGACGGCACGGACCGCAGTCTCGATCTCGCCGAGTTCGACGCGGTAGCCGCGCACCTTGACCTGCCGGTCATTGCGGCCGTGGTACTCGAAGACTCCGTCTGCACGCTCGGATGCGAGGTCGCCGGTGCGGTACATGCGGGCTCCAGGCTCGCCCCGCGGGTCGGGAAGGAACCGGGCCGCGGTGGCGGCGGGCTGCGCGAAATACGCGTTGGCGGCGTTCGGCCCCGAGACGAACAATTCACCAATAGCGCCCGTCGCCATCAGCTCACCGGAGTCGTCGAGCACCTGGAGCCGGGAGCCTGCGATGCCGCGCCCGATGGGCACGGTCGCGCCGAGAATGGCGAGATCGTTCGGCAGCACAGTGAAGGCAGAGCAACCAACGACGGTCTCGGTCGGGCCGTACTCGTTGACGACCGGTACCGGACAGATGGCCGTCCACCGCGCCACCGTGGCGGTGTCGAGCTCGTCGCCGCCGACCACGAGGAAGCGCATCGCGTACTCGAGTCGCTCGCCGTCGAGCAGCTCCGCCAGCAAGCGGACATGATGCGGGGTCGCCTTGACGAACGAGAAGTCGGGCTTCTGCCGAAGGGTCTCGGCGAGCTCGAGGACGGTGTCCGAGCCGTCGATGACCGTGATCGCCGTTCCCGCCAGCAGCGGGCCGAACAATGTGGTCAGCGTCGCGTCGAAGGCGATCGAGGCAAAAAGCGGTGCGCCAGTGCCTTCGCCCATCCGGTACTCCTGCCGAGCCCAGTCGAGATAACGGTGCAGGGCAGCCGTGCCGACCACCACCCCTTTGGGTTCGCCGGTCGTGCCTGATGTGAACATCACGTAGGCGGGCCGGTCGGCCTCTGGCACCGAAGGCGCCGCGTCATGACCGAGCATGTCCGCGAGGGTCACGACCTCCGTCTCGATCTGCAGGTCGTCGCCGAGAAGCGCCACGTCGGTCACGACGAGCGCTGCTGCGCTGTTGCGCACGATAAGGCGGGCACGGTCGACCGTCGACGACGACTCGATCGGAACGAAGGCCGCTCCTGCACCCATCACGCCGAGCAGGACGGGAAACAGATCCGTGGCGCGGGCCATCCGAACGACGACGCGCTCGCCCTCGCCGATGCCCTTGGCGATTAGGTACCCGGTGACTCGCCCGGCCCGCTCGTCGAGCTCGCCGTATGTCAGGTCTTCGGCGGAAGAGCGGACCGCGAGACTGTCACGAGCGACGGCGGCGAACCGGGCGACAGCACCGCGTGCCGTCGTCATCGTGCTACGCGGCGGGTCTGGGTTCCGACGTGCTCGGCGAACTCGTATTCGTCACCCATCGACACCAACAGGCGGCGCGGACCTTCGTAGGGATCGCGGGCGTGCGCCGACAGCACGTTGTCGACAATCAGCAAGTCGCCGACGATCCAGTCGAACGATTGCTCGATCGATTCGTGCGCGGCGACGAGCTCGGCCATAACTGAGTCGGGGATGACAGATCCGTCGCCGAAGCGGCAGTCGCGCGGCAGGTTGTCGGCGCCGAGCACATCGAGCAGGGCTTCGCGCGTCTCGTCGTCGAGGCATGCCGGGTGCCAGTGTGCCGGCTGGCCGAACCACGCGAGCTCGTCGGTTAGCGGATGCCTGATGATCGCCGGGCGTGCACTGCGGGTCGTCAACGTGTTGCCGTCGCCCCACTCGACCTCGACGCCGTCGGCGCTCGCTCGCGCCTCGAGCTCTATCCGGCTCTCAGTGCCGAACACCTTCTGCCAGGTCAGGCCGATCCCGTTGCCGTAGCGGCGGACGTAGGTGATACCGCGGTCACGGAATAGCTCGACGATCGCGGGGTCGAGCACCTTCAGCAGTTCGCGCGAGTCGGTGAGGGGTGTGCGGCCGCCGCTGGTCGCGACGACGGTGGGGCTGAACATGAGGATGAGCGGCCAGCGGCGATTAAACGAGTTCTCGTTGTGCCACAGCAGCTTGCGCTCGTGGCTGAAGGGCACCGGCGTCTGCACAATGCTCGACGCCTCGACTGGCTCGTGCTCGCCGTTCTCGGTCAAGACGTCTTCGAGAATGATCTCGGCTACGGAGGCGAACTCGCCGACGCTGAGTTCGTCGAAGCCGCGGAGGAGCGCAGCGCCCGCGGAATGGACCGCTTCCAGGATCTCGACTCGACGTTCCTCGACGGCCGTCGCGGGGGCGCCCGCCGGCACCTCGATGACGACGGTTTTCTCAAGCATGGGAACCCTTCTCACGCAGGCTCAGCGGACGCATGTCTGTCCAGACGGTGTCGATGTGGTCGAGGCAGGCGGCCTGGGTCCCCTCGAATCCGGTCGCGGTCCACCCGGCCGGCAGATCTCGTCTGGAGCTCCAGATCGAATACTGCTGCTCGGAATTGACGACGACGAGGAATCGTTCTTCCGGACCGACCGACATCCCGCTGTCCCTTCTCCTAGACGACGGAAGCGCGAGGGCAATTCCGAGCATATGTCGCGCTGATCGCTCTGTCGAGCGCGCCCCGGTGCGATGACGCGGGGTTGCCCGACACGCTGTCGGAAGCCGCAGTCCCGATCAGGAGATTACGACGCCCGATGCATTCGCCATGCCTCCCTCAGGCGTTCGACGGCCATGATCAGGTGCTGCTCGTCGGTCGCCGAAAAGCAGAGTCGCATCGCGAGCTCGCCGGAAGGCGGTCGCACCTGGAACAGCGATCCGGGGTCGAACGCCACCCCGTGGGCAGTCGCCGTGCGCAACCAATCCTCGTCCGCCGTAGGATGCTCCGCGCGATGCTCGGTCACGGCGAACAGGGCGAACCCGCCTGCGGGGACCGAGAACCTCCAGTCCGGGAGATAGTGCTGCACGGCCTCGCACAACGCGCGCGCGCGACGCCGGTAAAGCTCTTTCGCGCGCACGAGGTGAGCCTCGTAATCCTCGTTCGCGAGGAAGCGCTCGACGACCATCTGCGACAGAGTGGAGGATTGTAGGTCGGTGGAGAATTTTGCCCTCCGCACCCGTTCGACGAGGTGCCGTGGCGGCACCAGCCACCCCGTCCGCAGTCCCGGTGAGAGGGTCTTCGAGACCGAGCCGACATGCCAGACGCGGTCAGGCGCATCGGCGAGCAGCGGGCGTAGCATGCCTCCCTCGAAGCCGAGCTCGGCATACGCCTCGTCCACGATCACCGGCAGCCCTTCGCGGACCAACGCGGCCCGGGCGCCCGGATCCGGGACTGACCCGTGCGGGTTGTCGATCCCGTCCATCAGGTACACGCAATCCGCCGGCTCTTTTCCAAGCGCCAACACGGCCTCGCGGTGCCCGAATAGCTCGAGGGCGGCCGGATAGCTCTCCGCCGAGACGCGGATGCGGGCTCCCGGCTTCAGCAGGAAGTCGCAGGAGAGGGCGATGCCCTGCTGGGCGCCCGCGGTCAGGATGACGTCGTCGCGCTCGACGTCGGCGCCCCGCTCTCGCAAACGCGCCGCGACCCATTGGCGCAGACCGCCCTGCCCCTCCGGCCAGTCGTATTGGAGGGCAGCGGCAGCGGGATCCTCCATGGCGGACTGGAACGCCGCCGTGAGAGCCTCGCGCGGGAAGAGCTCGGACGCGGGCATGCCCCCGCCCAGCATGATCACGCCGGTGTCGGCTGCGCCCTGCCGAATCAGCGCATCCAGGCTCACGATGCTGACGCCGTCTGGGTCAGGACGGCTCGATCGACCTTGCCGCTTGCCGTGCGCGGCATCGCTTCGAGCCGCGTGATCCGGTGCGGCACCATCACCTCGGGCAGTGCGCCTCGCATGTGCACACGCAGTGCGTCGGGCTCGACGGCTCCCGTCACGAAGGCGACTAGCTGCGGGCCGTGTCGCTCATCTTGATGCGCGACGACGGCGCTCTCGAGCACTCCCGGTGCGGTGGAGAGCACGGCTTCCACCTCGCCCGGTTCGACGCGCACGCCGCGGATCTTGACCTGCGCGTCCAGCCTGCCAAGGAACTCGAGTACACCGGGCTTACGCCAGCGCACCCGGTCGCCCGTGCGGTACAGGCGCTCTCCGTGCGCCCAGCGGTCGGGAATGAACGCTTGTGCCGTCTGGCCGGGACGACCGACGTAACCACGCGCCAGAGCGACGCCCCCGATTAGCAGCTCGCCGGGAGCGCCGACGGACACCAGTTCGCCGCTATCGTCCACGACCCGCAGGCGCACCCCCGAGATCGGTCCGCCGATCGGCGTCTTCTCCGCGCCCGGTCGGCAGGCCCACCAGGTGACGTCGATCGCAGCCTCGGTGGGTCCGTAGAGGTTGTCGATTGCGGGGCAGACTTCGAGGGCCTCGTCTACCGCCACTGGTGTGAGTTCTTCGCCGCTGCAGACGATCTGCCGCAGCGTGCCGCATTCACGCGCCTCGGGCTGAGCCGTGAACAGCCGCAGCATCGACGGCACGAAGTGCGTGATCGTGACTCTGTGATCGCGGATGGTGTGCGCTATCGCGACGGGATCGCGTTGCGCCCCGACATCTGCCACGACCACACGGGCACCCACGGTGAGAGGCCACAGCCACTCCCACATCGCGACGTCGAACGATACGGGCGTCTTGTACAGCACACGGTCGCTGGTGGAGAGGCGGTAGGTGTCCTGCATCCAGGCGACGCGGTTGGCGGTGCCCCCGTGGGTGTTGACCGCGCCCTTCGGGCGTCCGGTCGAGCCCGAGGTGAAGAGAACGTACGAGGCGTCGTCGGGCGTCAGCGACTTCGCGGCCGGGATGCGCGGGACGTCGTCCGGTGCCTCCGAGAGGGCAGTCACGACGTCGAGCACGGGCTGCAGGCTCACGCGGCCGACCGGACCGGCATCTCCGGACAGCACGAGCCGCGCGCTCGATTCGGCCAGCATCGCGTCGAGCCGCTGTGCCGGCAGCTCGGGGTCCAGCGGCAACAGCACAGCTCCGTGCGCGATCACGGCGAGCTGCGCGACCACAAGCTCGAGACTGCGGTCAAGGTGGACTGCCACGACATCTCCGCGCCGGATCCCGTACCCGTCGAGCTGCCCGGCGAGGTGAGAAGCGAGGTACCACAGCTCGCGGAAGAGGAGTCGCTCGGCTCCGAACTCGACCGCCACGTCGTTGCTGTGCCGCGAGGCAGTTGCGGCGATCAGATCGGTGATGGGGAGGAACGGAGCGGTCTCGCTCGTCCGGTCCCCCGCCGTGAGGATCAAGTCGCGTTCCTGGTCGGTCAGCATCGAAACCCCCTCGCGGGTGCGGTCCGTGCCGGTTGCATATCGCCTATTCTGACCGACATCATCGGCTCCGCGATGCACTGCTAGTGTGCGACTCTGGAGTCGGGCGCCCGCCGACACTGACGACCAGGCAGGAGCGACGTCGATGAAGGCAACCGAGAAGCAGGCTGTCGACTGGCTGGAGCGCAACCTGAGGAAGTCGGGTGCCGACTTCCTCGGCCGTAGGGGCACCACCTGCACCGACTGCGGTCGCGACATCGCTTCGGTCGAGAAGCGCACCCATTGCTTCGAGTGCGATGGCGACTTCTGCGAGGACGCCGCAGCCTGCGCGCACGAGCAACACGTCGAGTACCCTGGATTTCCGCTCATCGAGGACCCTGGGGTGCTCGTCGGCCTTGCCCGCAAGCATCTGGCCGAGGCCTGCTACGGGCGCTTCCACGTCGACGACAGCATCTGGTTCTCGGGCTTCACTGTCTTCATCGACTACCTCGAGAACCGCATCACCCCGAGCGTCGAGTTCGAGGACGACCTGGTGGGCCGCTCCTCGGGCCTGGTCGCGTGGCTCGACGCGCACGCGCACGACGTAGTGTCGCAGTGGGTCTCGCTAAAGGAGATGGGGCGGTTCGTCGAGTACGCCGACCGACGAGCGATCGCTGGCAACATGGCCGACTTCTTCACGAGCGTGACGGCGCAGGGCATGAACGGACCAGTGGCCTGGGCAGGCAGGCCGACGATGCGCTCGGTGTGGGACTTCGCTCTCGCGCCGCTCATGGTCGACGAGATTAAGCCGCAGACGATCATCGAGCTGGGTACCGCCTCGGGTGGAGGCACGATTCTATGGGCCGACCTGCAGAAGCTAAACGGGCTGACGCCGAACGTAGTGAGCATGGACATCAACCCGCCCGAGCTCGAGCACGAGGGCGTGACCTTGCTGCGCGGCGACTCGAACCGTGTCAAGGAGACCCTCACGGACGACCTGCTGTCGGTGCTGCCGCACCCGTGGCTAATCGTCGAGGACGCACACGTGAACATCGGCGGTGTGCTCGAGCACCTCGATCGGTTCATGCGAACCGGTGACTACCTCGTCATCGAAGATGTCGAAGCCGAGTCGGTGCTCGGCCCGTTCCTCGGGTCGCGCCCACGCCGGTACAAGGTCGATACGCACTTCACCGACTACTTCGGCCACAACGCAACCTGCGCTCCTGACCAGATCTTCCGCCGGATTCAGTGAACCATGAAGCCCCCCATTCTCGGCTTCTTCTAGTTGATCGCTCCGAACGGCATCATCGGCAGGGTATGTCACGGCAGGGCGCGGCGTGGCGCAGCGAGCACGTCATCTCGGCTGGATTCAAGATCGCCATCGCGCTGAAGTGTGAACCGGACGCGCCTAGCGAGGCAATGGGGGCCCGGTCAAGAATCCGGTCATCGACGCTAGCTGGGGCGTCGACCATCATCGATACGTGCGCGACGGGGCAGCGATGGCCGCGCATGACAACGTTCGAAACGTTGCTCGACCGGCGTGACGGACAAGTATTAGGTGCAGGTGCAGAGTCCGACAATGCACCCGATGGCACGGCAAACGGCGCCGGCGACCCACGTCCGCCAGGGCACTGTTGGTTCGACGGTGTGTTGGACCCAGCGTAAGGCGTCGCCGTGGTCACGGGGGAGGGGAGCAGTCGCTAGCTGAGCGGCCCGGGTCGTCAATTGAATCAGCCGCTCGGTCTCCTTACCGGGCGACAAGGAATGTTGCGATGAAGTTGTGCCCGAATGAGTGGTTCAAGCGGAATCGCTCGGGAGCACAAGAGCTCCGAATTCTAAGCGCGACACACCAGGCTGCGATACGAGATGGTGAGACCGAAACCCTCTTCATGCGGTTCGAGTCTGCAAGCGAGACCACTGTCCTTCTCGAAATCTTGGCACCACACAGCGCGAGCTAGTTGGCAGACACCAACGTATTCGGGCGTGGGAGTGTTTCCTACGATGGTGAAGGCGTCAACGGTCGGTGCTCGTGACGATGCTTGCGTTCCCGGTGATCGTTGTTTGGTAATCGCCTGGTCGATAATGTTGAGCCCTGTACAACTTCCAGGACTTCGGTCGTGTCGCCATCATTGGAGGCTCCGCTTTGTCGGTAACTGCTCTCGCGGGCTTGCTTGGTTCAGGAAAGAGTAGCGTCGTGCGAGAGCTGGGGAGTCTTGCACCCTACGTGGCTGGATTCGTAGAACCTGAAGAACCAGACTATCCATCGTTCGTTTCGCAAGGGGTTGAGGATCCTTTCGGTGTGCACTCTTGGTTTCGTGCGTCTCGCGTCTACAACCTCTCACTTGCTCAAGCGGCCTCTATCGAAGGCTCGATCGCGGTCGTGGATAGCTACTACGATCGGATGCTCTCGACGTATGTAGATCATGATGCGTTTGACTGGATTCTCGGAGGCAAGGAGTCGTATCGAGAAATCCTTAGGTCTCTAAGTCGGGTCGACCGCCGTGAGCTTCCGAGCGTAGATCGATTGATCTTCCTCCATGTTGAGGAGCAGGACTGGCGTATGAGGATTCGAGCCCGAATGCGCGATCAAGATCGCATTCTGCGTATTGCGGATCGCTTCGCTATGCAGCGACCGATGGTGCAGGCGTGTGAGGAAATAGCACAACTCGACGGATGCGAGTTGGTCATTCTTCAGACAACCGGCCGCTCTGTCCGCGAAGTTGCGGCCCTGATCCGCGACGCGATTTCTTGACGCTTCGAGACTCAGGGACGGGATGAGAAGCAGATGAATTCCGCATCGAGCGTGCTCGGGCAAAGTTTCGGATTCTCGAATCGCATCGGTAGCCATGCACTGATTCAGGCCGAAGCGCGTCTCTTCGCGTCATCGTCGCTTGACGTGCGATCCGCCGTCCACGCGCTAGGTGGGTCAGCTGTTGGGTTCATGATCGCAGCGTCGTTTTCGAATGCTGACCCGGATGTCGAGATGCCTAGCTGGACAATAGCGACGCGCACCGAGCTCCACGAGGAGTCGCTTCGCGAAGTGCTGCGAGACATTGTTCGTCGACATGACTCACTTCTTGTGAAGCGCAGCGGCACCAGGGAGTCGTTCACTAGTGAGAGTGCCCGTGGCGCCAACACATCGCGGGCGTCGCACACGCGAGGAATCGATGAGAAGTCACTTGGGGACATCCTGCAAACGCTCGGCGACGAGGGACCAGATCATCGGGCTTACATATTTCAGGGATTGATCGAGCCGCCAGGTGCCTTCAGCACGGCACACATTTACGCTTCTTCCGAAAATGTAGATGTGGAGCTCCTCTATGGCAACCAAAGGATCTTGTTCGGTGACTCCGACACGGCTGGGGAGTCAATGGAGAGTTGTCCAGCGAGACCGAGAACCGCCGATCGGGTTGCAGACGCGCGGTCTTACGGACAGGTGGGACGCCGGTTTGTCAGATGGGCGGCCAATCGTCTGCCAGACATCGAGGAGTGGAACCTGGAGGGCCAGTGGGAGCCGCTTCACCAGCGGTTCTGGATATTCCAGGTGCGGCCTTCCCCTCCCGATCGGCCCGTGGCTGGCATACGTCGCCGCCGCCAGGCGAGAGGGGAGGGGTACACGACACGGTTCGTTTGGGGTCAATTCGACGTCACTCTGACGTGGGCGGAAGGAGAACCGGCGTGGTCAGGTGTCGACAGGGTCGTGTTGTTCGCGCCGGGCTCGGACCGCCTTGCATTGATGGAGCAGGTAGAGGGTTTGTTGTTGTCCGGGTCGAGCGTTCTTGTCGCGGACGCGGACTCAGCGTTTCGACTTTCACATGAGCCAGATCGACTTCCCCGGAGTGATCTTCGGGAGCGATACATGTACTGCCATGTGCCCGCGGACTTGCTCGCTCAAGCGCGGCAAGACGAGAGGATAATCATGATCAGTAGCGATGGAGATCGATGTTCAATATGGACGGCACCCTGTGAAGTCTGAGCATGCGCTCATCCTCATCGAGCTTGCGGAAGAGTTGCTTAAGGTTGGGGAGCTTCCTATTGCGGCGGTGGTGCTTTCCGGCGACCAAGTGGTCTCTTGCACACAGCTAGCTCGTCGAAGATCACGACTCGATCACGCTGAACTCGTTGCACTGAAGACGTTGGATATCGCTACTGACGGAGAAGAACTCACTATGCTGTCGACTGTCGAGCCTTGCCTCATGTGTTACGGAGCGGCTTGGATCTCCTCGATCAGACGAATCGACTACTGGTTGCGGGCGGCAGGCGACGGCGTCAGCGCAGTCATTCCTACGCGTCCTGACAGAGGGCCGGTTCTGCATCGTGACCCTGGTGTCCCCACCGAGCAAATGGAGCTTCTGCGAACCTACAATAGACTTGACGGTCGGCGCTCGACTTACGCCGGATCATTGTTGCTAGCGAATTGCGTAGCGTAGCTGTGTCCACTGGCCTTGATGCCAGATTTCCCCGAGCCGTTCTGCGTTCCCTGGCTTCGACACTCGCAACAATCACCGAACCCGAAGTGCTCGCGCTAGCCCCTCTCGTACGCGTGAGCGAGGGTATGCCGCGAACGACGCTCGCAGTGCCGGCACGCGCTGCGCTCGATCGAGCGTTCGATAATGCAGGAAAGCTTGAAATCCTTGAGGCAGCGCGGGCAGTCGTGGGTCCGCCCGATGACCTGCACGAGTATGGACCGCTTCTCGGCGGCCAGCGCCCCAGTCAACTTGGCGTGCCTCAACCCGATGCCTTTCCTCCGTATGCTGGCAGCGTCGATGGCTACTACGTTCGCCCAAACGAGACATTTCTGCGTTTCGCTAGGAGTTTCTCGTTAGCCTTCCACCCCGGCCGCAGAATCTTCGACGTTGGCGCTGGAACGGGACGCCACGCAGTTGCGTCGGCACTGCTGGGCGCGTCTGTTGACGCTCTCGAAGTGAGCGCAAGTGGATGCGAGTTTATGCGGGTCCAGAGCACTCAACTTGGACTGTCGAACCTGCACCCATTGCGCGCTAACGTGCTCCAACATGAGCCAGAGAAGCGAAGTTTCGACGCCTTACTCGCGATTACCGTGTTGGAGCACATTCCTCGCTCGGAGCGTCGCGCACTCGCGTACCGTCTCACTCGCGCCCTGAAGCCTGGTGGGTTCGTGCTGATCAAGGTGTTCTTGGATGACGATCCCGGGGCACAGTCGAGCCGCACTGATGTCAGTGAGACCGCCGGGTTCGTTGTCGACTACTTCCGCGCAGGAGAACTTCGGGAATTGTTTTCGCACCTACAACTGCTCGAGTATCGAGAGTTCCGATGGGAGGATCTGACTCACGGGCCCGCGCATACTCATTCCGCTGCGGAGCTGATCGCCCGGAAAATCTGAATGACCGCATCGCCGGTGGAGTTGTGTCACCCGGCGCGCTCGAAACGAAGTCTCGCATGGACGACGTTCCCGCCGGAGCTCTCACAATAAGTCCTGTGGTCGCTGCACTCTGCGTCCGCCAAACCGGAGTGCCGGGTGGAACTGCTGAAGGTCTTGGTGACTCCGCGTTGGGCCGTGGAATATGCGCGGAACTGATGTAACTGTGTCGGAGGATTATTTCCACGGCGCCGGAGGATTACATCTGACGGTCGAAAACGAGGCCCGCGAAGCCGGCGTCGACTCAGAGTTTCGCAAGGAGCCCGCTCGTGCCCTCAGGGCAGTGGAGACCCTCGAACCTCGTAGGTTCGGGGGTTTTCTGCGTTCTCGCCCCGAGCGAGTGGCGCCGCGCACCCTAGCGCGCCCTGAGTGCTCTCGCCAGACCCTGGCGTTATGGGTGCGCGCATGTCTGACTGGATGGTGTGGGGCGCGCGAGCCACGGCAAGACTGTGCGCGCGCAGTGGGCGTGCTCCGATGAACACCGACACGACCCCGACAGGAATCGGAGCCGAGACTCATGCACGAGCATCCCGACAGCCGCGATATCGCGCCCGAACCCGATGACGAGCGCAAGCCGTCCTCGCCAGCCGATTTGCGACCGCGTACCGCCGCCTACGTCGTGAAGCGGGCCGGGCGTGAGTTCATCGTCCACCAGAGCTTCGACATCGCCGCGACGCTGACCTTCTTCTCGGTGCTCGCGCTGTTCCCCGCGCTCATCGCGGTGTTCTCGATTCTCGGGCTCGTCGGGCAGGGCACCCGGTCGGCCGACGCCGTGCTCGACATCGCCGGGTCGGTCGCCCCAGAGCAGATCATCGAGGTGCTGCGCGGGCCCATCGAGCAGTTCGCCACCTCGCCCGGCGCTGGGCTCGCCCTCGCGGTCGGGCTCGTGCTCGCCGTGTGGACCGCCTCCGGGTACGTCTCCGCCTTCAGCCGGGCGATGAACCGCATCTACGGCATCGAGGAGGGGCGCCCGATCTGGAAGCTCAAGCCGCTGCAGCTGCTTATCACGCTCCTCGGCCTCGTGACCCTCGTCGTCATGGTCGTCGGCCTCCTCGTCTCCGGGCCGCTCGCGCAGGCGATCGGCGACGCTCTCGGCATCGGCGCGACCGCGCAGACGGCGTGGAGCATCGCGCGCTGGCCCGTGCTCGCCGTGCTGCTCGTGCTCATGGTCGCGGTGCTCTACTACGCGACCCCCAACGCGCGGCAGCCGAAGTTCCGCTGGTTGAGCCCCGGGGCGGCGATCGCGATCGTGGCGCTCGTCATCGTGTCGCTCGGCTTCGGCTTCTACGTGTCGAACTTTGCGAACTACTCGGCGACCAACGGCGCTCTGGGGGGCGTCGTCGTGTTCTTGCTCTGGCTGTGGCTCGCGAACATGGCGCTGCTGTTCGGTGCCGAGGTCGACGCCGAGCTCGAGCGGGCGCGCGAGCTCCAGGCGGGCCTGCCGGCCGAGGAGGTCATCCAGCTGCCCCCGCGCGACGACACCATGATCGAGAAGCGTGCCGAGGCAGAACGTGAGGCCATCGAGGAAGGGCGTCGCATCCGCCAGCGCGCCGAGCACCAGACGCAAGACTGACGCTCGCACACGACTCGGCGCGCGCAGGGTCGTCAGGGGCGGCTCTCAGCGCGTTCATACACCCGGGGGTATTATGGGAGCTCTCCGGGAAGGAGCTCACCATGAGGCACGAACGCACTGCACACCCTGTCCGCTTCGCCGTCGGGACGGGTGCCGTCGGGCTCGGCCTGGTTGTCGCCCTCACCCTCGCCGGCTGCGCACCCGCTCCCGAGGCCGTGCCTGCCCGCGATGCGACGCTCACGCCCGCGGACTCGAGCACGAGTGCCCCCGAAGCCGACCCGGGCATCGCTGCGCCGACGGCGCCCGCCGCGACGGCCCTGCCCGCCGACGTCGACCCCGACAGTGATGCTGCCCTCGCGTGGGACGCCCTGATGTCGCCCGTCGGGGAGTACGCCGCCGCAGCGTCGTACCTCGCCGTGCTCGACCGGTTCGGCGAGGTCGAGCCGTACGCGACGATCCTCGAGGGCGAGCTGCGGCACATCGACGCGCTGACCCGCCAGCTCGACCGCGCCGGCATCGAGGTTCCCGAGAACCCCTACATCGGGCAGGTCGTCGCACCGACCGACCTGCAGGCGGCGGCCGAAGCGTGGGCGGAGGGCGAGATCAGCAACGTGGCACTCTACGACGAGCTGCTCGCCCAGGCCGATGATGCGCGACTCGTGACGGTTCTGGGAAACCTGCGCCGGGCATCCCTCGAATCGCACCTGCCGCTGTTCGAGGCGGCGGCAGCCGCCGGGGGAACGCTCGACGAGATGCCGGCGCACACTCCGTAGCCGCAGAGCGGGTGCACCGTGTGCGCTCAGCAAACGCTCCTATCGTCGGGGCATGACCTCCCTCACGGATGCTCCGCTCACGATGCTCGACGGCCGCGAGACGACCTTCGCCGAGTTCGCCGACCACGTCGTGCTCGTCGTCAACGTGGCCTCACGCTGCGGGCTCGCACCGCAGTACGAGCAGCTCGAGGAGCTGCAGAAGCGCTACGCCGACCGCGGCTTCACCGTGCTCGGCGTGCCCTCGAACCAGTTCTTGCAGGAGCTCTCGAGCGAGGAGAAGATCGCCGAGTACTGCAGCACGACGTGGGGCGTCACCTTCCCCATGACGGAGAAGGCGAAGGTCAACGGCTCGAAGCGGCACCCGCTCTACCAGCAGCTGGTCGAGACGCCCGACGGCGGCGGCAAGGCCGGGCCGATCATGTGGAACTTCGAGAAGTTCCTCGTGCTGCCGAGCGGTGACGTGCATCGCTTCCGGCCGACCGTGAAGCCCGACGCGCCGGAGATCGTGCAGCTCATCGAGGCGAATCTGCCTCGCTGACAGGAGCGCTGCCGCGATCTGCGTCCGATCGCGGTCGGGAAATGCGGGATCTTTGGCGCTGCCCAGGGGGGGCGTACTGCGCCACGATCGTCGTGCGCAGCGCCGTCACCAAACTGGATGCTCTCGCCATCGTCGCCCTCGCCGTCGACGCGCCCGTGCAGCAGCAGCGCACCACGCGGCCCTCCGTCGAGCTCGCCCCCACGATCGACGGCCGCGGCGCGTGGGTCGAGATCGAGATTCCCAAGTTCGGCGAACCGCCGCCCCTCGCGATCGACGTCTACTCGACCGTGAGCGACGACCACGCGCGACTGCAGGCGCTCACGCTCATGGCGACGCTCGAGGGCTACACCGGGTGGAGCATCCGCCCCGACTTCGAGGTTTGAACGGCACCGAGGTCTGAACCGCGCCGAGGTCTGAACCGCGCCGAGAACTAAGCCGCCCTACGGCAGCAGGCGCGTCGGCCCGCGGAACAGGTACGTCGTCTCGCGGATCGACCCGAGGCCGAGCATGAGCATGAGCACGCGCGCGAGGCCCATGCCGAAGCCGCCGTGCGGGGGCACGCCGTAGCGGAAGAAGTCGAGGTAGAACTCGAGCTCCTCAGGCTCGATGCCCTTCTCCTTCGCCTGCTCGATGAGCACGTCCACGCGGTGCTCGCGCTGCGCTCCCGTGGAGATCTCGGTGCCGTTGTAGAGCAGGTCGTAGCTGTTCGTGATCGACCTGTCGCCCTCGCGGCGCATGTGGTAGAACGGCCGGATGCCGGTCGCGTAGTCGGTCACGAAGACGAAGTCGTGGCCGTGGTTCGCCTTCACCCACGCGCTCAGTCGGCGCTCGCCCTCGGGGTCGAGGTCGCCGTCCGTGCGGGGAATCTCGTAGCCGCCGTCGGCGACGATCTGCCGCGCCTCGGCGAGCGGGATGCGCGGGAACGGCAGCGTAGGAACACTCAGCGAGACGTCGAAGGCGGCCTCGATCGCGGCACCGTGCTTCTCGACGACGGCGGTGAACGCAGCCACCAGTGCCTGCTCATGCATCTGCATGACGTCCTCGTGCGAGTCGATCCAGCTGATCTCGGCGTCGATCGACGTGAACTCGGTCGCGTGGCGCGAGGTGAAGGAGGGGTCGGCGCGGAAGGCCGGCGCGATCTCGAACACCTTGCCGAAGCCGGCGGGCTGCGCCATCTGCTTGAAGAACTGCGGGCTCTGCGCGAGGTAGGCCTTCGTCTCGAAGTACTCCATCTCGAAGAGCTCGGCGCGCGACTCCGAGGCGCTCGCCATGAGCTTAGGCGTGTGCACCTCGATGTAGTCGCGCTCGACCCACCACGAGCGCAGCGCGTGCTCGAAGGTCGTCTGCAGGCGGAAGAGCAGGTTCGCCTCGGGGCGGCGCAGGTCGAGGAACCGCCAGTCGAGGCGCTTGTCGAGGCTCGAATCCTCGGCGATCGGGGTCTCTGCGATCGCCTCGCTCACGACTTCGAGCGTGCCCACCTTGACCTCGAGCCCGCCGAGCTTGACGCGCTCGTCGTGCTTGAGCTCGCCCGTGACGCGCACCATCGTGCCGTGGGCGAGAGCGCCGATCGTCTCGGTGAGCGCGGCGGCGGCGTGCTGCTCGGAGCTCGCGCCATCCTCGAGATCTCTCGTCGCAGGGTTGACCAGCTGCACGGCCCCGGTCTCGTCGCGCAGGATGACGAACTGCACCTTCTTCTGGTCGCGAACCGTCTCGACCCATCCGGCCACCGTCACGGGTCCGTCGGGGAGCGGGCTGAGCTGGGATACCACGGTGCGAGTCACGAGGCACGAGTCTACCGGCGGGCCTCAAATACACTGGACAGATGCCTGCCGACGTCATCCACCTCGTGCGGCACGGCGAGGTCCACAACCCCACGCGCGTGCTCTACGGGCGACTGCCGGGGTTCCGGCTCAGCGACCTCGGGCAGCGCATGGCCGCGGCGGCCGTGGGGGCACTGGCCGGGCATCCCGTCACCGCGCTGTATGCGTCGCCCCTGCAGCGCGTGCGGGAGTCGGCGGCGCCGTGGGCGGAGGCGTTCGGCCTCGACATCCACACCGAGGAGCGCCTCATCGAGCCGACCAACCGCTTCGAGGGCAAGCGCATGAACCGGCGCACGCTCGCCGACCCGCGGCACTGGCACCTGCTGCGCAACCCCCGCACGCCCAGCTGGGGTGAGCCCTTCACCTCGATAGCGACGCGGATGCTCGCCGCCATGACCGATGCCCACGAGAGAACCGACTCGGGCGAGGCCGTCATGGTGAGCCACCAGCTACCGATCTGGATGGTGCATCGCGCCGCCGCCGGCGAGCCGCTCGCGCACGACCCGCGCAAGCGGCGCTGCGCGCTCTCGAGCATCACCTCCTTCGCCTGGCAGGGCGGCGCCTTCACTGAGATCGGCTATCAGGAACCGGGCGCAGAATTGCTGGAGAATGCCACCGATCTAGGAGCCGTGTGAGTACCCCAACACCCGCAGTTCGCCGCCCTGCGGCGCCGACCCGTCTCGCGCGCTGGCGCCGTGTCAGCGCGGCGATGCTTGCCGCCGTAGCGCTCGCCGTCACGGCATGCTCGGCCGCCGACCCGCTCGCGGAACAGTACCGCTCAGGAAGCGGGCAGGGATACATCTCGGGCGACGGCTCATACACCGTGATCGCGCCCGACGAGCGCGGTCAACCGATCACGTTCTCAGGCCTCACGGAGACGGGCGAAACTGTCTCGAGCAATGACTACCGTGGCGACGTTCTCGTCGTCAACTTCTGGTACGCGGCTTGTCCACCGTGCCGTGCTGAAGCGGCTGACCTCGAGGCGATCTGGCAGCAGTTCCAGCCTGACGGCGTCGACTTCCTCGGCGTCAACATTTACGACCAGGCCCCCACGGCGCTCGCCTTCGCCGATGAGTTCGGGGTCACTTACCCCTCGATCCTCGATGCCAACGATGGCTCGACACGCCTCGCCTTCGCCAGCCAGGTCGCGCCCAATGCCGTGCCGACGACGCTCGTGCTCGACCGCGAGGGCCGTGTGGCCGCGCGCATCACGGGCCTGCTGAGCGAACCCTCGACTCTGCGCGCGATGATCGCCGACACCCTCGCAGAGTCGGAGTGAGCGTATGAGCGTCGGCGAACTGGTGTTCAGCGGCTCGCTCTTGGTTGCCCTGCCCATCGCGCTACTCGCGGGTGTCATCGCATTCGTGTCGCCGTGCGTGTTGCCGCTCGTGCCCGGCTATCTTGCGTACGTGACCGGCTTCTCCCGGGCCGACCAACTGTCGAGCGACCGGGGTCGCGTGGTGCTCGGTGCTTCGTTCTTCGTGCTCGGGTTCACGGTCGTATTCGTGGGGTTCTCTCTGCTTTTCGCGACCGCTGGGCTCGTGCTGCAGACGCAACTCGACCTCATTACCCGGCTTGCGGGCGCGCTCGTGATCGTCATGGGCTTCGTCTTCATCGGCCAGGTGACTTTCCTACAGCGCACGGTGCGGCCGCGCTGGCAGATCGCGACAGGGCTGGGCGGGGCGCCGTTGCTCGGCATCGTCTTCGGGCTCGGCTGGGCGCCGTGCATGGGCCCGACGCTTGCGGCCGTCTATTCTCTCGCACTCACCGAGGGCGGGCTTGGCCGAGCGGCGCTCATCGGATTCGTGTACTGCTTGGGCCTCGGCATTCCGTTCTTGCTCGTCGCTATGGGCTTCGGCTGGATGACGCGTGCCACAGCGTGGCTCAAGCGTCACATTCGTGTCATCAACGTCATCGGCGGCGGAATTCTCATCGTCATCGGTCTCGCCATGGTGACGGGCCTGTGGCAGGTATTCGTCTCGAACCTGGGGGTGGTGATCAATGGAACCGTCACGCCCCTCTGACCATTACGACAGTAGACCACCGAGCACGAGTGTCGCGCAGCCCGCGCTCGGGGTGCGCGGCTGGATGCGCTTCGCCTGGCGACAACTCACGAGCATGCGAACTGCGCTCCTCCTCCTGCTCATGCTCTCCGTCGCTGCGATCCCCGGATCGCTCGTTCCGCAGCGCTCTGCAGACCCGAACGGTGTCGTGCAATTCGAGAGATCCAACCCGGAAGCATTCGCGATTCTGGACGCGTTGCAAGTCTTTGACACCTATACCTCGGTGTGGTTCTCGGCGATCTATCTGCTGCTGTTCATCTCGTTGATCGGCTGCATCATCCCGCGGGCACGCCACCATTGGCGTGCCTTGCGTTCTCGACCGCCAGGGACGCCAGGACGGTTGAGCCGTATGGTTGGCTTCACCGAACGGGTGGCCCCGCGGTCCACGGTCGAGACCGAGCTCGAGTCAGCGCACGCTCTCCTGCGACGTCAGCGCTACAGAGTCGAGCGGTACGGGGACTCTCTCTCCGCCGAGCGTGGCTACTGGCGCGAGACCGGCAATCTCGTCTTCCATGCGGCGCTCGTCGGCGTTCTGGCGACGGTGGGGTTCGCGGGCGGATTCGGCTACAACGGTCAGAGGGTCATCGTCGAAGGCCAGGCGTTCACCAATCAGCTGACGAGCTTTGACTCGTTCTCGCCCGGACGCTTTTTTGACGAATCGAGCTTGGACCCCTACTCAATCCGCCTAGAGGAGTTCGTGCCCGAGTATCAGCCTGATCCCACGACAGGGTTTCCTCAGGCGCTGGACTTCACTGCCTATGTGACGGTCGTCGAGGATGGGGAGACGGACTCCCGGCAGATCAAGGTGAACGAGCCGATCGATATCGATGGGGCGACTGCATACTTGTTGGGCAACGGGTTCGCGCCGTGGATCACCGTCTACGCCCCGGACGGTTCTCCCGTCTTCAGTCAGCCGGTGCCGTTTCTTCCCCAAGACTCGAATCTCACGAGCCTGGGAATTGTCAAGGTGCCGGACGGACTCGACCAGCAGCTCGGTATGCGCGGATTCTTCTACCCGTCGGCAGTCCAGCTCGAGAGCGGCGCCTTGAGTTCCGTGTACCCGGAACCGGATCGACCAGTTCTCACCTTCAACGCCTACGTCGGCGATCTTGGTTTGAACGAAGGCGTTCCTCGAAATGTCTACGCGCTCAACACCGACGGCCTCACGCAGATCACGGGTGGGGACACCGATGCGCCTCCCATCGTACTGGGTCTGGGGCAGACTGCCGAGTTGCCGGACGAGCTCGGCAGCGTCGAATTCACGAGCCTGCCGCGATTCGCCAGCATTGAAGTCCACCACGACCCCACCCAAGTCGGAGTGCTCGTCTCCACCATTCTCGTTGTCCTCGGTTTGCTCGTGAGCTTGTTCGTCCCCCGCCGACGCTTGTGGGTGGTCGCGACGGCTGACGGCGACGCAGTGCGTCTTCAGTATGCGGGCCTCGCTCGGGGGGAGGACCCGCAGCTGGAGCGCGCCGTCGCCGAGTTCGCTCATGCGCATGGGGGTGAATCGGGAGTCGCGCGACGCGACCGACGAGGCGGTGGTGCGGGCCGCTCCTGACCGCAACCGGTCTTGCACGGTAGACGGCAGACCCGTGGTGACGAGGTGCTTCAGGGCGTAGAATTTCGGTATGCCGAAAACCTGGACACTGGTTCATGACGCCTCCGGCATTGCTCCGATGTCGCGACACACGGGTGAGCCGTGAGGAGCGCACGACGTCGCGGCAACCGGCCCCACAACCCGGTGCGCAGGCGGCCCGCGCAGAGGTTGGTATTTCTGATGGGGCCGGCGTTCGTGGCCGGAGTCGCCTACCTCGATCCTGGGAATGTCGCGAGCAACATGACGGCTGGTGCGCAGTACGGCTACCTGCTCGTGTGGGTGGTCGTGCTCGGGAACCTCATGGCCTGGCTCATCCAGTACCTCTCTGCGAAGCTCGGGATCGTGGCGGGTCGAAGCCTTCCCGATGTACTGGGAAGGCGCATTCGCAATCGGTGGTCGCGCCGGGCGTACTGGGTGCAGGCCGAACTCGTTGCGATGGCGACCGATATCGCCGAAGTGATCGGGGGCGCGGTCGCGCTCAATCTGCTCTTCGGAATTCCGCTCCTCTGGGGAGGTCTCATCACCGGTGCAGTCTCGATCGTGCTCCTCATCCTGCAGTCTCGATGCGGCCCGCGCCCGTTCGAGTTCGTGATCGTGGGCTTGCTGGTGATCATTGCTGTGGGGTTCACTGCAGGAGTCGTGGTGGCGCCTCCGGACATCACCTCGGCTATCTCCGGTCTCGAGCCGCGTTTCGCGGACTCCAACTCCGTTCTGCTCGCCACATCGATACTGGGTGCGACGATCATGCCGCATGCCATCTATGCCCACTCCTCGCTGAGCCGGGATCGTTTTGTCTCGCAGCGGCGGGACCAGGACGGTGGGTTCTCGACCTGGACCGCGCGTGGTGCCGCAGGCAGTCGGCGTGAGATCGACGACACGGAACCGCTACCGGGTACGTCGACCTCGATTCCGGCGAATGTGCTCCTCAGGGCCACGAGATGGGATGTCTCCGCAGCGATGGTCATCGCCGGGGCGGTCAACCTGTGCATCATGCTTCTCGCCGCGGCCACGCTGCCCGGTGTTGCGGGCACAGACAGCCTCGAGGGCGCGCATGCCGCGCTCGGTGTCGCGCTCGGGCCGATCATCGCGACGCTCTTCGCTGTGGGACTGCTCGCATCAGGGCTAGCGTCGACTGCAGTGGGCGCCTATGCCGGTGCGGAGATCATGAGTGGACTGCTACACATACGCGTACCGCTCGTTCTCAGAAGAATCGTCACGCTGGCGCCGGCCATCGCCATATTGTGGCTGGGCTTCGACCCCACTCAGTCGCTCGTCCTGAGCCAGGTGGTGCTCTCGTTCGGCATTCCCTTTGCGCTCATCCCGCTTGTCGCCCTCACCGCCAATTCCGCTCTTCTCGGCCCCTGGCGGAACCACTGGCTCACGACTGCTGCGGGCATCGTGGCATCCGTGCTCCTCATCGCTCTGAACGGTGTGCTGCTATGGCTCGTGTTCACCGGGGTATGAGGTCGCAGATGCACGCGTACTCAGGTAATTTTCGGTTGAGGCGACGACGGCGTCGCTGACTGGACATTTCCCTACATCGCTCGACGCTGTCGGTGGAAAAGGGCCGGAACCTTCGGCACACTTTGGTGCATGAACGACTTCCTGCTGGTTCTCGGTCTCGCGGCGCTTCCTGCCGTGGGGAACATTGTGGGGGGCCTTGCCGCAGAGGTCGTCGGAGTCTCCGGCCGACGCTTGAGTCTCGCCTTGCACTTCGCCACGGGGATCGTGCTCGCGGTGGTGGGCCTGGAACTCATGCGGGAAGCGTTACGCGCGTCGGCTCCGTGGATTCCGATTGCCGCCTTCGCCCTGGGCGGCCTCGGCTTCCTGGCAATCGAGAGGAGCCTCGCTTACGTCAAGCGGCGGTTTGGCTCAGGCGACGGGGACACGGGTCCTTCTGCGATCTTCGCAGGAGTCTCGATCGATCTCTTTAGCGACGGAGTCATGATCGGCACCGGCACGGTCATCAACCCCGCCCTCGGTCTGCTTCTCGCTCTGGGTCAGGTTCCCGCCGACATCCCGGAAGGGTTCGCGGCTGTCGCCACGCTGCGACGCGCCGGAGTCAGGCGCCGCACCCGACTGACTCTCTCCTTCAGCTTCGCCGTCCCCGTGCTCATCGGCGCCGCTATCGGATACCTCGCGCTGAGGAGCGCCCCCGAGATCGTCACACTGTCGGTGCTCGCATTAACGGGCGGCGTGCTCACAAGCATGGCGGTGGAGGAGATGACCACGCAGGCCCACGAAGAGAGATCCAGTCGGCTCGAACCCCTCTTTCTCACGGCGGGTTTCGCCCTCTTCGCATTCATCTCAGCCTACGTTGGCTGAGGCGAGCTGGCTCTCGTGTTATTCGCTGATGCTCACGAAGTTGCGCAGGCGCATGCTGTTCGCGACGACGAGCACTGACGAGAGCGCCATGGCGGCTGCGGCGATGAGTGGATTGAGAAGTCCAGTAGCGGCGAGGGGAATCGCCGCCATGTTGTAGCCGAAAGCCCAGAAGAGATTTGTCCGAATAGTACCCAGAGTACGACGGGCAAGCCGAACAGCATCGGCGACCACTCGGAGGTCCTCTCGAATGAGGACAATGTCGGCAGAACGAATCGCGATGTCGCTGCCGTCGGCGACTGCCAGACCGAGATGGGCTGTCGCGAGTGCTGGTGCGTCATTAATCCCGTCGCCCACCATGGCGACGTGACGACCTGCCCTCTTCAGAGCGTTGATCACCTCTGCTTTCGACTCGGGCATCACTCCGGCTCGCACGTCGTCGATGCCGACCGCGGCCGCAACCCGTCGAACCGTCGTCTCGTGGTCGCCGCTCAGGAGGATGGTTCTCAGTCCGAGATCGCGCAGGCTTGCGATGGCGGCAACGGCGGAGTCCTTGAGTTCGTCGCCCAGCGCGAGGAATGCGACTATCCGGTCGGCACGGCCGAGGACAATTGCCGTGTCCCCGCGTTCGCGGATCACTGCGATCGTGCGCCGGTCGTCCTCCGTGAAGGCGACGCCGAACTCCTCGGCAAGACGGGGGCTGCCGATCACCGTGGTTGCACCTTCGATGTGCCCGGCCACGCCGAGGCCCGGCCGGATCTGCTCGTCGTCCACGCGGGGCAATTGCGAGACTCTCGAGAGGACAAATTCGCATATCGCGCGGGCAGCGGGGTGTTCGGAGCGGGACTCCAGGGCGCCGGCCCAGCGGAGCACATCTTCGCGATCCACCGCTCGCTTGGTCTGAAACTCAGTCACCTGCATGCGACCGGTGGTCACCGTGCCCGTCTTGTCGAGAACGACGGTATCCACACGACCGGACGCCTCGAGTGCGCTGATGCCTTTGATCAGGATGCCCATGTGGGCACCACGGCCCACACCCATGAGGAGCGCCGTCGGTGTGGCGAGTCCAAGCGCACAGGGGCAGGCGATGATGAGCACAGCAATGCCGATTCCGACTGCCTGCGTCACTGTGGCCCCCGCGACGATCCAGACCAAAGTGACGAGTACGGCAAGGCCGATCGTCGATGGCACGAACCAGGTGACGACTCGGTCGACCAGCGGTTGAATTCGAGCTTTGCTCTCTTGCGCTCGCTCCGCGAGTGCTGACATTTGCGCAAGTCGGGTGTGCTCGCCCACAGCCTTCGCCTCAATGAGAAGGTATCCGTCGGCACTGACGGCCCCGCCCATGACGGTGTCGCCCACGACCGCTTCCCGCGGTAGCGGCTCACCAGTCAGGACGCTCTCGTCGACGGCCGCGCGCCCTTCCCTAATGACGCCGTCCGCGGCGATCGACTCGCCTGGATGCACGGCGAATGTGTCACCAACGCGCAAATCGGCGGCGGAGACGAGCTCTTCGTCGGTTCCGCGGATCCGTCGCACTGTCATGGGAACCAGGGCACCGAGCGCATCGACGACTTCCCCGGCTTTGCGGCGCGAGCGTGTTTCGAAGTATCGACCGGCAAGCTGGAAGGTCGTGAGGCCCGCCGCGACATCGAGATAGATCGAGTCGGCTCCCGGCGGAGTTGGACCGAACCCCACCCAGTAGCCGCCGCCGTCCGGGCCGAACATGATGGTCGCAACCGCCCAGCCGAACGAGACCACTATCCCGAGGGTGACGAGGGTGTCCATGCTCGTCGATCCATGACGGAGATTCCGCACCGTAGCTCGGTGGAATGGCCACGCCGCCCACGTCACGATCGGAACGGCGAGCAGGATGCACACCAGTTCCCAGAAAGGGAACCGCAGGTTCGGGACGAGTGCAAGCGTAATGCTCAGGTCCATGAGCGGCACGGTGAGCAACGCCGATACCGCAAGGCGGCGGCGCAACGACGTGAGACGCGCCAGTGTGCTTCGCCTGGTCCAGTCGTCGTCGGCTTCTGTGCGAAGGTGGGCCCGATACCCTGCCTTCGCCACCGCCTCTGTTGCGTCGGCGATCCGTGCCCGCTCGATCCCCGTGACGGTTGCTCGCTCAGTCGCATAGTTCACCGTGGCGACGGCTCCGTCGAGTCGCGAGAGCGCCCTCTCCACCCGACCTGCGCAGGCAGCACATGTCATCCCCTCGATGTTGAGGTGCACGATCGAGGTCTCCTGGTTGATCGGCGTCGTCATGTGTCCTCCCGGGAGTCGGCGGATGCACGTCGGTTCGCGAGGCGCCGGAGCATTGCGTTGTACTCCTCAAAGTCGTCGTCGAGGCCGGAATCGAAGTGCCGGTCTTTACGCACGGCCTCGCGCTGATCTTGACGTGCCCACTGGATACCGAGGGCGATGATGACGATCAGGAGAGGCAGTTCGCCGCCGGCCCAGGCCACACCGCCGCCGACATATTGCGAGGCACTGAGGTCGGCCCAGGGTGCCCCGACCTGCCGGTAGAAGTCTTCGGCGATGAGTGTGGTGCTGGTCATGAGAATGACGCCGAAGAAGGCGTGGAACGGCATCGCAGCGAGAACGAATCCCAACCGGCCGAGGTGAGGCAAGGGGCGCGGAGGCCGGTCGACGCCGATGATGAGGGAGTAATAGAGATATCCGACGATGAGGAAGTGCAGATTCATCGCTTGGTGGCCCCAGTGGAACCGCATCGTTTCCTCGAACAGACCGGTGAAATACAGCCCGTAGTACGACCCGATGAACAGAACGAAGATGAGCAGAGGGTTGTAGAGCACTCGCAAGACCCGCCACTTGAGAACCGCGGCAAGCCACTCGTGCGGGCCTGCGGCTCCATGAGTCCCGGCTGGCGTGGTTGCACGCAGGAAGAGGGTGACGACGCCGCCCATGACCAGCAAGAGCGGCGCCAGCATGTTGAGGGCCATGTGCACCGTCATGTGCACGCCGAAGTCGATGCCCGAATACTTGCCCAGGCCCGAACTGGTGGCGACGACGACGACCACCCACCCCAGCACCCAGGAGACGGTGCGACCAAGCGGCCAGGCATGCCCGCGAGACCGAACTCGCTTCAAGGCCGCGAGGTACAAGATGACGGCCGAGACGGCGATGACTGCGAACAGGATGTTGGGCCGCCAGCTCGTCGCGAGCACGGACAAGGTTGGGGCCTCATCAATTGTGAAGCCGAAGAAAACCTCCGCGATCGTCGTGGGCACGAAGTACTGGGGCGGCGGGATACGTGTCATCACGACACCTACCAGTAGATAGGTCAGCGAGAGCGTCGTCCCGACGCACGAGAGGAGCGTCAGTTGGTGCCGCGATATGCGCCCGCGGCGCTCACCGATGACGGTGAACACGAAGAGGCACGCGAGACCCACGAGCAGACCCAAGCGTGTGAGGATCAAGGTCGCGGTAGCTGTTTGCCACGGGTCGGGGCCGACAAGTTTGAACGCCGCGAGCACGATTTCCGATCCAAGGACGAGTGGCCAGGCGAACCATGCCATGCGCACGAATCTGTCAAGGGTGCTCGGTCGGATCGCGCGCCCGGTGCACAGCCGCAGAGTAAGGACAGTGCTTGCCCCGAAGAGCGCCGCGCTGACGGGAACTCCGATGATCGCCGCATCCGACCCGAAGTCATGCGCGGGCCCGACCAGAACCTGGCCGACCACGACGGGTGCGAGCACAGCCAACATCGAGGCGAGCAGGGCTGGCAGCAAGGTCGTCCATCGTGAACCCAAGGCGAGGAGGAAGTAGCTGGCGGAGGCCAGAATGAAGGCGACGATCCACGCTCCAGGCAGGTACGAGCCTTGCACCAGGTACGGCAAAGCTCCGGGCAAGAGCAGCGTTTCGATCGTCTGTCCATTGGCATCCGCCGCATCGACCGGGATCAGCAGGAGCGCTGAACCGGCCCACACCAGAGCGGATGCTCGACCGACACGAACCTCGAAGTCATGGTCGAGGAGGCGACGCGACTGTCCTGGCACGGCACGCAGGAAGAGAGCGCAGACGAGGGCCCCGACCGTGAGCCACGAGGCTCCTTCGGTAACGACGCGCAGGATCGCCGATAGCAAGGACGTGAAGATTCCGGGGTAGCTTCGCGCGAGTGCGTCATATCCCGAGCTGCCCATGAGGACGACGGCCAGCGCGGGAACGCCGAGAGCCTGCACCGAGACTGCGGCGACGAAACCGGCGAGTACGCCGCGGTGCGGGCGTGCCGGGTTGAGCGAAGGGTGGTTCACGGTGCCCGCGTTCTTATCTGATTCGGCCTGGGTTTAGTGCCGTCCTCTAATCCAGGATGGACCACGATGCCGAAGAAGTTTGAACCAGAGATGAAGTCGCGTGCGCTGCGGATGTTCGCCGAGGCGCTGCCTGACCATCCGAGCA
>Ga0316203_1000654_pt1 | contig 36585 bp, 64 predicted proteins | sample 6monrhotite_MG_FD_204940 | JGI IMG/M metagenome (GOLD analysis project Ga0316203, IMG submission 204940) | Microbial mat bacterial communities from mineral coupon in-situ incubated in ocean water Damariscotta River, Maine, United States -... | ecosystem: Environmental > Aquatic > Marine >... | reverse complement strand
CCCGGCCGCGGTCAGCATCCGATGGGTATGGGTGTCAGCGAAGCCATCGGAAGAACTTGGCGCATAGTCGTTCTGCGCCTCTTCCCAGCCAGCCTCGGCGAACGCTACCGCCTCCATTCGCCGTCGCTCGACCTCCGCCAACAACGCCGGCACAGCCTCAACCAACGCGCGGATGTCGTCGGGCAGGTCGTCGTAGTAGAGGCGCGCCTCCACGTCGCCCCCTTCGTCGCAGCCCTGCGCACCGCATCCGTACTCGACGCACGCATCCCACGACAGGTGCTTCACCTCATCAGCCAGCACGGCGAGGCGTGCGCGTTCGTCGGGGGTCATTGTGCGCCCCCGTACCTACGCCCTGTGCGTGGCTCGTCGATCCGCCCGGCGTGAACCATGTAGTGGCATGAGCAACACAGGGGAATGACGTCCAGAGGTTTGGCGTAGTCGTGGTGGTGCCACACCACATTCCACCTACCGCGAGGAAGGTCCGGTGATGCCACCATCCCGGCCACCCCACATGCCTCACAATTCGGTGCTCGCGGCAACTTCGCGCGCTGCACAGTGTAGGTAGAGGCCGGCTTCAGGTGAGCGTTCAACGCTGGATAAGTCATGCGCTCGCCTCCTCTTCCCGCTTGGCCCACGCCTCTTCAAGCAGCTTGCGGATGAGCGAGGACAGAGACCGCCCACCGTCGTCCTTGGCCATCGTGTCTGCCTTCTCTTTCAGGTCAGCGCTCATCGCCACACCTACATGCTTCGTCTCGGACATCTGCCCTCCAGTGACAACGGTTCTATCACCAGCGATATTTGTTTGCAAGTGCCTTGCATTACTTTTCAACACTCGATATGTTCTGGACATCGAAAGGAGACCCGATGCCCGACGCCCTCGACAAGCAGATTGCAGCCCTGGAAGCCGCGGTCGCGTTCCTCACGGAGTACGGTGACACCCTGCGCACTACCTCGCCGCCCTTCCCGGCAGCCATTGGCGTTAGCCACGACCCGCGCAAGGGCGTAGAGGTTCTCCTCTCCGAAGCCCAGTTCGACGCCGCGGCCGATGACCTGGGCACCCCGGTCGACGCTCCTCACTCTGACGGGTGGGGGCAGTCGTTCAGCCACTACGGCGTCGTGCGCGTCTTCTGCTTGCGGGCGGTGACCCCATGAGCAACCTCGCACCCGACTGGGGCGCCTACTACTCGACGTGCAGCGAGTGCGGCGAGCGGTGCCACACATCCGGCACAGTCGAGTGTGGCTGTGCCGAGTGCATCGTGTGCGGCGAGTGGTACGCCCGCGACGACATGAACGATGACGGTGATGGTCACCGCTGCAATGACTGTGTGAAGGAGGAAGCGTGAAAGACGATACATTCTGGGCTCTGGTGATTGTGCTCTTCAGCCTGCCTGTGCTCACTGTGCTGAATGCGTGGGTGGTGACCATCATTCTCGGATGGGTCGGCATCGGCGCCACCATGTGGCAAGCATGGGCGTTCTCGTCCGTGGTGGCGGCCATTACGACCAACCCGATAAAGCAGAACAAAGAGCGGAAGGATGGGACCACTGCAACAGCGCACGCTGTGGAAGTCGTGCTCACCTACATCGTGGCTGGCCTCAGCTCGCTCGCCGTCACGTTCTGCATCCTGGCCGCTTGCGGATGGCCCACGGTGTCCGACCTGACGGTGCTTCCGTGACCCCCTACACCCTGCGTCAGCACCTCATCGACATGAACGCCTGCGACGATGCCGTCGCGTGGGTCGGCGAACGACGGTCACTTCAGAAGGCGTGGGACGAGTGCCCGCGCGGAGACTGGCTGCTCTGGTACGCGGCTCGCGCTGGAGCAGACCACAAGACTGTCGTGATGGCAGCGTGCGCCTGTGCCCGGCTGTCGCTCGTGCATGTGCCTGACGGGGAGGATCGCCCTCGGCTGGCGATTGAGGCCGCAGAGGCGTGGGGCAGGGGAGATGTAGGGCTGGACGTGGTGAGGGCAGCCGCCGCCGACGCCTACGCCTACGCCTACGCCTACGCAGACGCCTTGAGTGCTGCCTCCTCCGCCTACGCCGCCGCAGACGCCGCCTACGCCGCCTACGCCGCCTACGCCGACGCCTACGCCGCCGCCGACGCCGCCGCCTACGCCGCCGCCTACGCCGCCTACGCCTACGCCTACGCCTACGCAGACGCAGACGCCGACGCCGCCGCCGACGCGGCAACCCTCGCAGAGTGCGCGGACATCGTACGCCAGCACATTCCCACCCCGCCTACGCAGGACGACCAATGACCCCCTACACCCTGCGCGAATACGCGCAAGACATCGCCGCCGGTCTGTGTATCGTCGGCTTCACGCCCTTCGCATGGGTGATCAACTATGGAGGTGCTTTTTGAACTCGCTGACCCCCTACACCCCGAACAGCCCAGAGGCGGGATTCGAGATGGCGAAGGCCCTCGTGAAGTCCGGGCTCCTCAGCAACGACATCCGCACACCAGAGCAGGCGTTCTGCTTGATGGTCGCCGGGTCGGAACTCGGGCTCGCGCCGATGGAATCCCTGCGGAACCTCGAGATGGTCAAGGGCAAGATCACAATGAAGGCCGAGCTCATGCTGCGGCTCGTTGCGCAGAACGGCGTCCGCTTCAGGTGGGAGCACACCGACAGCGAGAGCGCGACCCTCGTGCTCAAGCGAGAAGGGTGGGACTCCTTCACCTCAACGTTCACGATGGCCGATGCGAAGCGGGCGGGTCTTGCCGGTCGGGGCAACTGGAACACCTACCCGGCGAACATGCTGCGAGCTCGCGCCATCAGCAACGGCATCCGCGCGTTCTGCCCCGACCTCCTGACGGGGGTGTACCACACCGGCGAACTCTCCGACCCAGGACCCGTGCAAGCAGCGCCAGAAGAGGTGCAGCCTGCCCGCTGGGAGCCTGAAGACCAGCGCCGATTCTTCGCCGTACTCGCCGAACTCCCCGACCCGAAGGTGGACTACGACCAACTCAAGCGATGGTGCGCCGCTCACAGCCGCCCGAAGCCGTCGGAGATGACCGAAGACACGCGGGTCAAGCTGCTGGCGTGGCTCGCGAACGAGGACGGGCGGACCACCTACGAGGAGTGGTGCGGCAAAGAGGAAGACAGCCAGCCCATCGACATCGAACCCGACGAGGAGTCGCCATGAGAATCTACCTCGACCTGGAAGCAGGCCCACCACCGATGACCAACGCCGAGAAGCACGCGCTGCTCGTCGGCAAGAATTTGCCGAAGGAGCCGGCGCAGCCAACGCTCAAGCGCATCGCGAGGAACATCAGCAGGGAAGAGACCATCAGGGCACACGCTGCCGCGAACCAAGCAGACTATGAGCAGGCCTGCGCTGACTACGACGGCCTGCGGACTCAGTGGCTCGCCGACTGTGAGGAGGCAGCCGAGCAGGCGTGGCGCAACCTCGCGAAGAATCCGGACCTCGCCGTCATCAACACGATCGGATGGGCCTACGAGGGCGATGTCTACCAGCACTCCGGGCCTGACAGCGGCGTGCTGCTCGTTGAGTTCGCCCTGAAGTTGCCGGACTACGCGCACAGCATCGAATGGGTGACGGCGAACGGCAACCACTACGACCTTCCGTTGCTCCACCGCTCCGTCTGCCGGCTGCTTCATGCTGCGATGACCGATGCCAACTGGGGCAAGTCCGCACCCGCCACCGCCAAGGTGCTGCGCAAGCTGCGGGACGCCATCCCCTGGACGCTCTCACGTGGCGGGAGCTCACGAAGCATCGACGTGATGGGGCGGGGGATGCCAAGGCGTGGGCGCTCGTTCGGCGCCATCTGCGAGGCGTATCTTGGCGAGGGAAAGCAAGGCAGCGAGGACCCGGTGGGCGACTGGCTGGACCCGTCCCGTCGCGGGCTGCTGCTCGAGCGCAACCGCCGCGACGTTGAGTTGCTGATGATGCTGGACGAGGTGACGTCATGACCGAATACGCCATGGACAGGCTGGGGCTTCTGGTTGGCATCACTTTTGTGGTCGTCGTCGCCGCGGTCTTTGCCGTCTCACTCATGGCCGCCGGAGATGGCGACCTCAAAAGAGAAGCCAAAGCCCTCCATTGCCTTGATGTGTGCGACCCGCACATGGGCAAGCCATACATGGACAGGTGCCAATGCGACCCGCTGACGGAGATGAGACGATGACCCCCGCAATCCCAGCGTGCATGCTTGCGCGCATCGACGAAGCCCCGGTGGCCAGACAGGCCAACGCGTACCTGCAAGCGTGGTGCCTGACCCGTGGCGCGCTCATCACTCCGCGCTCGTTCGCTGGCGCGTCTGCGCTGTCGTGGGCTTGTCGCCGGTGGGGTGTGGCGTGACCCTCCACACCGACATGCTCCGGACGATCTTAGACCGAACGGTCACGAGCCGGCAGCGAAGCCTTCTTGCCCTGCTTGTGTCGCGGTCCGGCTGCACGGTCTCGATGCTCGCCAGGGCGGCCAACCTCACCACCAACAACTGTCACAACCAGACCCGCGGCCTTGAGGCGAAGGGTTTCGTCGCCGTCAAGGGCCGCTACCCGTCCAGAGTCAACCTCACGCCCGAGGGCGCTGTGGTTGTGAACCTTCTTTCGCTGGAGACAACATGAACCCCATCGACAACTGCACCGACACCAACCGCTGCGCAAACCCCGGATGCCCTCGGTGCGGGTTCGGGTCGCCGACCCACAAAGGCGCCCCCGTCCTCCCGCCCGGCTGGGTGGCTGTGCCGCGTGAGGTGGTGCGGTTGGCACGGGGGTGCGCGATGCGCCTGATGGACGCTCATGCAATCGACGGCTCCACGACCGACATGGACGTAAACCACGCCACTGCCCTCCTCTCCCGCCTGCAAGAGGTGCCCGAGACGCCCCTGCCCGAGCACTTCATGAACTGCAACACCTGTGGCCTACCGTTCGACATGCGCGACCTAGACCAAGTGATCGCTCACGAGCACCAGGAACTGCGTGAAGCCACGGGCATTCGGGGGCGACCCGCAGACGCTTCGGCCTCTGTGGGCGCAAGCCTCCCGGTCCTGAACACGGACGTCATCTCGGGCTGCCGCCACGAGAACATCGAGCCCCAGCCCGAGACGCCCGACGGCTACCAGGACGGCACGTGTGCGGACTGCGGGGAGACAGGCTTTCCCATCAAGGACCCGGGCTACGAGGAGTTCCTGGCGGAGTGGGAAGCGGGCAAGCCGAAGCCCCAGGCCGTGCGGGTGCCAGACGCCGAGGGGACGGCCTTCCCGTGGTGGGGCATCGTCGACCCCGACGGTATGGCGCACCACACCGACGACTGTGCCGAGTCCGGCTGGCCGTCTCGCTCCAAGGTGGCGCACTGCATCACCGGGCCGTTCTTCAGCCGTGAGGCGGCCGAGCGGTACCTGGACGTAAAGAGCTACAACTTCGGCGAACGCGCTGGAGTCTGGTGCTTCAGCGGTCATTCCTCCCAGGACTGGCGGAAGCTCTGCAAGGAAGACGTCCCGCTCCCCGCCCCCGCGGCGGAAGTGGTTGGGGAGGTGAGCGATGAGTAGCTACGCCGCTGTCGTAGCAGACGAGGAGTACCCGCTCCGATGCGGCACCGACCGTGACGCCGTCATCTGTGACGCCATGGAAGACTTCATCGACGCGGTGGACTGCGGGCACCGAGAGATGGGGCGCTACACCGTGGTCGTCTACACCGACCCGGAATGGTGCGAGAAGCAGCAGCGTTTCTGCGACGAGCACGACCACGAAGAGTACGACAGGTGGCTCATCGGGTGGGCAGCCGAGGAGGACGTGGAAGTCGAAGTGTGTCGGGCGGACGAGGACGCTGACGCCGCTTGGAAGGAGGTGGCTGATGAAGAGTGACCCCACCCTCGACGACCTCCTCAACGAGGCCGGCCTCACCTTGAAATTCGGCCTCGTCCAGCAGGGCCACGTCCCCACCATCGAGCGCATGCTCTCGGAGGGTGCCGATTGGGTCGCCATCGGGAAGGCCATCGGGTGGTGCCCGAAGACCGCGGAGCAGCACTGGCAGTGGTTGCAGGAGAGTGAGGTGCCCAATGAGTGACCTGACCAAAGACGACCTGCGGCGGATGCGGGAGGCGTGTGCCTGCCACGTGCCGCCAGATGCTGTCACCGGCTCTGTTGACGGCTGCGAGGCGCAAGGGTGCGACGTGGTGTGGTTCCGTCTTGCCGACCTCCCACCAATGTGGCGAGCGCGGGTGGACTCCATGCCCGCCCTCCTCACCGCCTACGACGCGAAGTGCGCGGAGGTTGAGCGGCTGCGGGCGGAAGACAAGCCGCCGCCCGTTGACGTGGCGTTGCAGGCGTCGGCCAACCGCTACCTTGTAGCGGAGGTCGAGCGGCTGCGGGCGATGCTATTGCAGGCGATCGACATCATCGACGAGCACGTACCCGGCGAGACGTTGTGGCTCGACGCTGCCGAGGTGGCGTTGGCTCGACAATCAGGAGGTGCTCGATGACGAGTGATGTCGATGGTTGGGTGACTTGCCCGCACTGCAAGGGGATCGAGCCTCCAAAGCCGGAGCACGAGGCTGTGTGCGTTAGCTACGATGGCGAGTGCATCTGCAAGCGCAGCGACGCGCCACCGTGCCGTGCGTGCGGGGGCGTCGGCAGGATTGACGAGTTGGCGGTGGCTATATACCGAGCACGTGGAGGCCCCGCACCAGTGCTGCTGCGGGGGTTCTCGTGAGCGCCCGACTCGCGGAGGTGCCCGATGACGACGTCTCTGTCGGGGTGGGGCTTTGTGTCGAAGGGAAGGCCCACCTCGCCCACGCCGTAGCCCTGGCGTTGCTGGAGGTGCGGCGATGAAAGTCATCCTCGTAATGGAAGGTCACTTCCTAGGGCCGCCACCCGTCCCAGCCAGCATCAAGAGCACGAGCACGATCGCAATGCCGACAACGGCACAGCCGCCGGCGACCGCTTCAATCACGGCGTGGGCGCCAACTTCACGCCGCGTTGCTCGAGTTGTTCGACGACATCCATGGTATCGAGGTCGTCCTGTAGCGCGTCGATGATGGTCAGGACGACAAGCAGCGCCACGACGACAACCACCCAGTTCACCTTCAGCCAGCCGATCGCAGTCTTCTCGACCTGCTTGGACGCCTCGTCGGCCGCCTTGCGTTCTGCGCGCTCGGTGGCGATCTCCTTTGCCATCCCGTCAAAGTGGCCGGTGATGTTTCTGACCGCGTGGTCAAGCTCGGTGTGAGATTCCTGCAGTGCGCTCATGTCGCCCTCGATGAGAAAGATTCGCCGGTCTGCGCCGATGGCTTTGAGCGCGTCAAGGTCGCGCCGGAACTGCTCGCCGTTGCTGAGCTGCTGCGTGTGTCCCGCAACAACCTCCCGCAACTTGCCGAGCTCCCCGCGTAGTTCCCTGACGTCATCCTGACTCATCCCCGCCTCCCAATCGTACGCCGCTGCTCGCGCGGTCGCTAGACCCCATCAGGGCCACAAACGCGCTATATGCAGCAGCGCCTTCCGCGTGAAGTCGCGGGGCTTCTTGGCGCTGAACTTCGGCCCAATGCCGCCCTTCGATGTGGCCTCGAGCGTCCAGCAGTCGGAGCCTTCGAAGTACACGAGCACCGAGTGCCCACCACCCGCAGCAACTGCGTGCCCGTTGGCGTCCCGTCGATTCCAGTACTGCACCAGGTGCCAGTCACCAGACGTGAACGCGGGGATGCGTTGTGCAATCTCGTATCTCTCAAGGGCTCGGATGGGGCTGTCTCCCTTGGGGTACCGCTGTAGCGACTCGGCGAACACAACGAGGTCGCCGTAGTCGTCGGGGGTCCATGGCTTGTCGTAGACCGCCATCAGGATCGCGGTGGTCATCGGCGAGCAGTTCACCCGATCGCCGCCCACCCGGGACTCCGGCAACGTGCCCGCGTGGTACGGGTAGCGCACGTCGCTGTCCCGCGTGGCGTAGCGCATGCCCAGGAAGCGCGCAGCCGCTGCGTAGATGCGCGCCGACAGGGGGAGGGCTGCGTATTCGCTGTCAGTCAGTCCGGGTGCAATCATGGCGGGTCATCCAGTCGGGTCAGGTACAGCAGCCACGCCGCAACGCACAGCGAGGCCACGAGGATGACGGCGGTCGGGGTCACGGTAGCAACCACTGCACTCCAACGGGTGGCGCAGGCGGATGGTTCAGCGCTCCGGACCGGGCAAGGTCGCGTGCGAAGCGGGTGGCCTCCGTGACCGGTGAGCACAGGACATCATCAACGCCACGAACCGCGAACGTGTTGGCGCCCTTCTCGCGTGCTTCGGTGAGGTCGAGCAGCGCATCGGCTACCTGTTGGGCGTAGCGGGTCACTGCCACACCTCCTGGCGGTCGCGGGCTTTGAGTTGCGTCCGTGCAAGCTTTCGTCCGCGCCTCTTGTCACCATGCGAGTAGCGACAGCACGGACACCGCATCCCTCCAGGACTCGTCTGCTTGACGCACAGCTTGCGGAACGCGTCCATTACTCCGCCTCAACCGGCGCGGCTTCCGGGGGCTTCGGCGCTTCCGGCTCGACAGCGGGCGCCTCCTCACAGACGGGGCACACCGGGCAGTCAGCAGCGGGTAGAGTCTCGCCGGTCAGCATCGTGTAGCCGAGCGCAGCAGCAGCCGCGACAGCGGCCAGAGCGGCGGACCACTTCTGTTTGTCGGTGGCCTTGGCGGGGGCAGCAGCAGGCGGGGGTAGGGTGTCGTCGGGCATCAGATGTCTCCTGCGTCTTCGAGGACGCTGAACACGTCCTCAACAAGTCCCGCAGCTTCGGCGCGGGCGAGTGGGGTTGCGTGAGTCCTCGCGGATTCGAGAAGCCGGTCGACTGCAAACTCGTGCCGGGCCTTGCCGCCCGAAAGAGTCGCGACCGCTGCCGCCTTGACTGCCTCGGTCGCAGCCGTGACCAGAATGACGGTGGCCTTCTGGGCGATGGTCTTGGTGACGTCGGCAACGCGGACCACCCACGGCGGCACGGGTCCGCCCCACTTCTCGTGTCGGCGTTGCTTGCGGAGTGCGCGCTTCTCGTCTCGCGGAAGCTGCTTCTCTTCGTCGGTCAGGAGGCTCATGGGTCCGCCTTGTTCAACAGCGCAAGGCGGATAGCCTCGCTGGATAACTTTCGATCGTGCGCGGCATCTGGCAGGTCGGCCGCCCCCGACTCGACCTTCTCCCATCCGCGCGGAAGCCTTGGATGTGGCGGGCTGTACGTCAACAGCGCAAACCCGCCCGACTCGGCGACGATGAGCGCTGTGATGGCTGCCGTCGCTGGTCTGCCGTTTGTCTTTGCGATGAGGTGTGCCATCAGGTGAACAGTCCCGCGCGCTGCCCGATGCTAGCGGCACGGGTGACATCGACGGTCCCGTCTGCTCCCGCAGTGGACACAAAGAACAACGCAAGCCACCATCTCTGACCGTCGAGATCGACGAATGCAGCGAAGCGGTTGTTTTTCTGGCCGATCACATCGTCATCACTGCCACGCCGCACAATCTGCCACAGCCCATCGATGATCGAACCGCTGAAACTCACCCGGTTGTAGTCGGCCTGAGCCACGGCAGCCCCCACCGAGAACTCCGCGGCGTCACTCTCGTCGCGGATGGTCAGGGTCGTGGCTCCGTCTCGCTCGTTCACCACCGCCATCCACTCGGTTGCAGCGGCGAACGTTGACGCGTTGATGATGCCGACCCCGACCCCGATTCCGTTGACGGATGGCTGGTCGTGGTCCATGGCAACAGCTAGCGCGTGGCTTACTCCATTCAGCGACACAGCCATGCCCTGGGTGAGCTCACGGCCCACCAGGATAGCGCCCGTCTCCACCTGTACGCCGCCGTTGTAGTTCCAATCGACCGCCGTCGGGTTGCCGGCGTACGTGGCGCGCAGCTTCCCACCCGTGAGAGAGAACGTCCAGTCCGTCACCTGTTCCGCGTTCCACGCGTCAGGGTCGAGCGAGTGCATCTCACGCGCGAGGGTCTTCGGATGCTGCTTGATGCGGGGCGGCATTACGGCAACTCGCTGCTGACGATCTCGACGATGCCGCTGGCGACACTCGATGCCACGTAGATCTTGAGGATGGCCTCGGTGCTGTCATCCCCGTACAGCGTAAGCGACAACGTAGCGTCAGCGCCAACCGTGATGTAGTCCGCACCGATGGCTGCGCCGTCGACGCCTACGAGCGCAACCTTCCCGGCTGTTCCGACCGTGCCACCGGAATCGAAGAACTGGACAAGGCAGGAGCGGGCATCCGCCGCAAAGGCGACCTCTGTGAGTTCACCGATCGTTGAGTCGTTGGCGAACCGTAGGATCTCGTTCGCGTTGCTGAAGGTCTGGGCCATGGGGTTCCCCTAGAAGTCGGACGCTGAATCAGAGACGATCTCAAACGTCAGGGTCATTGTACGCTGTTGCCATTCAATCGCCATCTGAGTAACGAGCGCGGGCACGCTGTGCAGACCGTCGCTTGTCTTCGCGATGCGGCCATGCAGCACCGCGCTGGTGACGAACGGCACCGAACCAATCGCATGCCCCGCCATCGCCATGTCGACGAGGTTGACAGAGAAGCGTTCCGGCACGCGTTGCAGCCACACCCGCAACCGGTCGCGCGTGGAGTCCATCCAGTTGCCTTTGTTCGCCGGGATGTAGTCGCCAATCTCAACGGTGTATGTGTCCTCCGCAGGCATCGCGCCCACGACCTCCTCGCTGCTGACCGTCGAGCCCGTCGTCTGCACCGTGACCCGGTAGTACTCGACGCCATGGTCCGGGCTCCACGCTGACCACGAGGACAGCGGCTGCCGCGTCAGCATGGAATCGTTGAGGTGCGGCACGTCATTCCGCGGCGTCGGCTCGAGCAAGTAGGCGGACGTCTCGACCGGGTTGACCGCAGCGCGCACAGTCATCTGGCCCTGAACGATGGCGGGGAAGTAGCCGGCTGGCTTCAGGATGCCGAACAGCCAAGCGGCAGGGTTGGCCTGGGACGTCGAGCTCCACACCTCCCAGTCATTGCTGCCCGACACGGTCCGCGTGTACCTCAGCGTTCGCTTGATGTCGTCGTGCGCAATGAAGCGGTCGGGCAGGCCCATGCCCCAGTCAGCCGGCAGCGTGTCATAGGCGCCGTTCGTGCCCGCTCCGGTGCTGGCGATGATCTTCCGCACCACATCGGGCGGCTCGTCGTCGATGTAGCCAATCGCCTGTACGGCGTTGCCAGCATCGGCGTTCGCTGAAGTCGTGTTCAGTGCGTTTGCGCTGACGATGGTGTACCGCCGCCCCGGCGTCAGGGCTACCGATGAACTCCACGTCACATAGAACGTGGCCCCGCTGTTGTCTACCACGCTGAATGCACCGTTCCCGCCGGTCTCCTTTGGAAACTCGGTGCTGCGGGTGATGTCGATCGTGCCGCCACCGGTCCAGTTCACTTTCACGGTGGTGGCAGTGGAGGACAGCCCTGCGAACAGTGACAACTCATCCGCCGATGTAGAGATCCTACTCGACAGGGCTGCCCAGATATCGCGGAGGGTCAGCGTGTACTCTCGCGCATCTGACTGACGCGTCAGATCGTACACCTGACCCAGTGCGATCTGCTGATAGTCGGCTTCCGAGTACCCCGGGAAGCCGGCCAACACTTCGACGACCTGACCGCGATGGATGCGAGGCAGCAGCCCCGACAAGTCCCCAATCAACCGGACGCTGATGCCGCCCGTCGTGGCGCTCCAGTCGCTCGTGGAGACGCGCGACCCGGACACGGTGACACCTTGCACGATGCCCGAACCGAACGCCGCCACGGGGCCACCGACCTGCCACCCAGGCCCGGGGCTTTCCGCGGTCTTGATGCCGCGCACGATGAAGTTCGGCGCGATGGTGCCGTGCTTCAAGTCCGTAGCGAATCGGGGCGACCATGCCATCAGCGGTTGAGCCTCGTGCCCTTCGGCAGTCCGCCATCGTCACCACCAACACCGAGCCCGACCCCTTCCTTTGCTCGCTTGATTGCTGTGTCCAGGGACAGCGACCTCGAGCCGCTTGTGCTGCTGCTGCCGGTGAGTTGGCCAGCGAAGCCGCTGTATTTGAACAGGCTGTCGACGTCCTCAACGGCGTCGATGTCCAGCGTGTAGTTGTACCGCTGATCGGTCGTGATGATCGAGCCATCGACCGACGCCGGGTTCAACTGCATCACGGGGTAGAAGTCGCGGTGTCTGATGACGGCCGGCGGGTTCATGAAGGGGTTTCGCAACCCGGCTGCAAGGGTGATCTTGTCCCCGCTCAGGCTGCTCACCCGGGCATACTCGACCGTGCCCTCTGGGTTGGCGCTCTGAAGCACCACAATGTCAGTTGATACGAGGGTCGCCGACGTGTTGAAGAAGTTGTTGCCGTTCGTCTGAAGCACCGTTTTTGTGCTGGCGTACCGCGTCTTCAAGAACGCCGCCCATGCCTTGTCCTTGTCGAGCGCGAACCCGAACCGCCCGCCCCTCTTCAGGTGGCTCTCAAGGGTGCGCAAGGCAATCACCAAGTCCTCGCCCGCGGTGTTCTGTCCGTTGAATCGGGCGCGTACCAGCCGCAGCCGATGACGCACGCCGTAGTTCGTTGTCCGGATGGAGCCGTTCAACCCCTCCGCGGTCGTGCGGAACTGCTCGGTCGAGACCTCGAGGTCAGACACGTCGGCGAGGTCGATCTCAATCACGGTGCCGCTCGTGTCGGGGTAGTACCAGATCGTCGGGTTGCCCATCAGCTCACGCTCGCAATGCCGAACCCGCGCGGTCCGATGTACCGGTTCAACTGCTCGACCAACCTGTCCGCACCCGCCGGATCGAGAAGCCCGGTCACATGAATAGTCAGGTTCACGTTGGTGCTGCTGCCCATGCCGCCCATCCCCGACGAGGGCACGACGCCGTTCTGCGGCACGATGCGCTCGCCACGGTGGACCTTTGCCATGCCGCTCGATGAGATGAAGCCACCCGACGCAAAGCCCTCGGTGCCGCTGTTGGGCTCCTCGTTGGCGAACATGTTGCCGAGCAGCCGCACGAAGAAGCCACGGTCACGGAATGACTCGGTGGTGCCGAACTTGTCCGCCAGCTTGGCGCTCTGCTTGGCGCGTCGGGCTTCCAGGTTCTCCGCCTTCTTGGACTCCTTCGGCATGAAGACCTTGAACAGCCGCTTCAACACGGTGTCGATGGCCTCGGCGATGGCGAGCGGGAGCTCCAGCACAATCATCTGCACGAGCTGCGGGATGAGTTCGAAGATGACGGTGGGCAGCGACTCGACCAAGCCGACAATCATGTCGTCGATGCTGTCGATGAGGCCCTGAACGAAGCCATCGAGGTTCGACAGCAGGCCGATGATGGACGAAGCGATAGCGCCGGCCGGACCCATGGCGGCGAGGATGGAGGTGAGCCCGCCTTCCATCACCGAGATCACATTGGTGATGCCCTCCGCTGACTGCTGCATGCGGGTGGGCGCGTTGGCCGCCTCCTCCGCCGCCTTGACGCTCTCTTCGAACTGCCTGTCAAGCCCCTCCTCTACCAGCTTGTTGAAGAGCGCGAAGTTCTCCGCTGCCTGTGCGGTGGCTGCCTCATCGGCCGCGTTCGCCGCTGCAAGCTGGGCGTTGAACCCGTCTTCCACCAGTTGGTTGAACGTGGCGTAGTTCTCCTGTGCAAGCTTCAGCTGGTCAGCGGCTGCCTTCTCGGCTGCCTTGAGTGCTGCCTCCTCCGCCTTGTCGGTCGCTGACTTCGCGGCGTTGACGTTCCTGCGACCAGCGCCGCCGACGCCAGCGCCACCAGTGGAAGCCGTGCCGCCGCCTTCTCGCAGGGCCTTGCGGTTCTGCGCGAACGCCTTCGTGCTGTTCTCCGCCTTCCGCATGATGCGGTCAAGGACCTCGTCTTCGGTGTCGCCGAAGTCCAACATGGCCTTGTCTGCGATCTTGGCAGCGGCCACGAGGTCGCCGGCGAACACCTTCTCCATCGCCTTGCCGAGCGCGATGATCTGCCCGCCGATAGATGCAAACGCCTCGGTCGCTACCTCCTTGACGAAGACGAAGCCCAGCACGAAGTTATCGAGCTTCCCGGTGATGTTGAAGAAGTCGGAGAGGTCCGACGCTGCACCCGACAGCACGAGCGACAGGTCTGCCATCGACGCCTGCCACGCTGCGGCGGATGCTGACGCCTCCGGACCGACGTCGGTGCCGAAGCGTTCGGCTTGGTCCACGAAGGTCTCGAGCGATGCATCGCCGAGGATCTGATTCAGCTTCCCGCCACTCTCGCCAAGGATGGCGACGGCGGCGGATGCCCGCTCTGACGGGTTCTTGATGCCTTGCAGGCCCGCAGCAACGTTCTTGAGCACGTCGTCATTCGACAAGAGCTCACCGTTCGCGTCTCGGATCTGAATGCCAAACGATGCAAAGGACTCCTCTGCTCCAGCACTGCCCTGCCGTACCTGTCCCAGCTTTGCCACCAGCGGGTTCAACACCTCGTTCAGAGATGACAAGTCCTCGCCCGACCGTTCAGCCGCCAACTTCAGCCCTGCAAGGGTCCGGTTCGTGACGCCGGTTCGTGCCCCCATGTCCGAAATCTCATTGCGCACAGCAGCAACGTCAGCCGTCAGGGCGATGATCGACGCGCTCGCCGACACCGCAGCGGTAGCCGCAGCGGTGAACGCAAGAGCACCCACGCGCCCCGCTGTGGCCGCAGCTTCCTGGAAGCCCTTGGTTGCTTGGCTGGCGTTCTTTGACGCCTGCACGAGCTTCTTGGATGCCTCATCCTTGATGACGAGGATGACCTCTGCTGTTGCGCGGCTTGCCATGTCAGACCATCCTGGCGAGGTCGACAACAGGGAATGCCCCGCCGTCCTTCATGATGGATGCCACGTGCGCATCATGGGTGAGCACGCAGAGAAAGGCGATGTTCTGCTCTTCGACGCTCAACTGCATCACCTCGTGCGGCCACTTGCCGTAAGCGCGGGCCACCTTATGCAGCATCGCTATCCGCGTTGGGTCTTCCGCGAAACGTCGCCAGCCTTTCAGCGGCCTCCGCAGGAACGGAGAGATTGAAGACGCGACCCATGAGGATCTGCGCCGTCCCGGGTGGCAGGGTGCCAATCCACAGGATGCCGTCGTCTTCGTTCGCCATCGGCTCGCGCGGTACCAGTTTGATCGGAGTGAAGTCGTCTTCATCCGATGCGCGCACGTGCGTGACTGCGGCGCACACCAAGGCGTCGAATGCCTTCTGTGCCTTGCGCCCCTTCTCGCGCTGCGCCTTGCTCATGCGTAGCATGTCGAAGTCCTTCGCCGGCTTGTCTTTGCCGCCCGGGTCAAGTACCTCTTTCATGATCATCAGCCCCGGCTGGCCGTGCTCAAGGAGGTCGTACGGCTCAACGGCACGGATACGCCACACGAGCGCGCCAATCTCGACGTCCTCGCGTGCTGCTTCTGCAATTGCTTTGATGATGGACACGGCGGTGCCCTCCTGTCTGGGGTGGCTAGTTGCTGGTCGCCGTCACGTTGTCATTGATGAAGACGAACGAGAGACCGAGGTCAGAGCCGTCGGACTGCCCGCGCAGTTCGATGGTCTGCGTGACGATGCCCGGACCCTGCACAGGGGTTGCGACGCTGGTGATGTACGCGTTGTGCAGCGTGATGGCCAAGCTGTTGTTGCCTGTGCCGGTGAAGGTGATCGCCGCATCGGACTCCGTACCGGCGAGGAACGCAGTGTGCGGGGTGTCGGCGATGTACTCATAGGTCACGGACATGGTGACCTCGCGCTTGCCCTGTGGCGTCGGCTCCTTCGTGAAGGACGAACCAAGCACCTGCCGGCGATCGACGCCGTTCGCAAGAGTGACCGACATGCTGCTGATGTCGTAGCTGACGCTGTTGAAAGAGAACTGCCCGGCTTGGTGGTGCTTGACCTCCTCGAGCGCGCTCGTGTAGGTCGGGGTCCCAGAAGACACCAGCCCGCCAGAGGTCTCTCCGACGATCGACGCGCGGCCCATCATCAGCCCGCCCGCATCGATGCTGACCGTGAGGTCTGTGATCTTGCAGCCTTCGAAGACCTCGCCCTTCGACGAGTTGATCGCCTTCTCGATGGTCAGGCCGATCGGCAGGGCAGCGAGGGTGCAGGTGTGCGTGTACGGTCCCGATCCCGTGGTGGACACACCACCGAAGGCGTGCTTCATCATCATCAGGGTCGAGTCATCGTAGGCCATGACCCATTCGATCTCACCGCCGCTGTTGTCGCTTGCCACGTACTTCCGGCGAGGTACGCGACCCGCATCGCCGATGCGCCCGAGCGTGGGCTCAGGCTGGTAGTCGATCTCGCGGTCGAGCGTGCAAGACACGATCTCCAGCCAGTTCGTGCGGGCTACCGCGGTTCCGTAGGTGACTTCTTCTGCAAGGCCAATGGAGCCGCCGAAGGATGTTTGTGGCTGTGCCATGTCTATGCCTCACTCGCATCGCGCGATCTTATGATGAAATTGGTTTGAATCGTGACCCCGACCTCGTTTGACGCGCTACCCAATAGAACGGCAATCTGGCCGGTGTAGTCGTCGCCATCGGTCCAACCGATAAGAGTCAGCCACGCGCCGACCCATGTATTCCCTTCGCGGTCCTCAACGATCCTGTTCCCGCTGGGGGTGTCCAGGCTGGCGTCGGCGCCTGCCTGAAATACGAAGAAGCTCCACACCCCGACCTCGTACAGCTTCTGAGAGCCAGCACTCCCGTGCATCCGGTCCATCGAGAGAGACGGGGGCAGTCGTGCCCATACCATCTTCGCCTCACCCGGTACCTTCTGAATCTCTTTCGCGGGGGCAGTGGAGCCCGGTCGTTCAGGCCCAAGGTCCAACGTGTCCGCATTCGATAGCGGGTCAACGAGGCTGATGAGCGCGGTCTGCGGGGTCGCTGTGGTCGGAGACCCCGACAAGTCGGACGGGCTGGCCTTGTTCCAGTAGATCCACCACACCGTGTGCGTGCTACCGGTCGCCGTGTCGTTCCATCGAATGGTGCAGGTCTTCGTCGAGTGGTTGAACCCCGACAAGTCGAAGGTGAGCAGGGTCTCCCCGTCGCCCTGACAGATCACGATGTCATAGCCGTTCGTCGTATCCTGTACGTTGTCCCAGAACCAATCCCAATTCGACGGGATGGCGATCTGCCACTCCGTATCCACAGAGCCATCGGACATGATTGGCCAGCGGTTCTCGAATGTGTCGTCATACCAGCTCATCAGACCCCCGTCGTCGAGCGATACGACATGGTAACCCGCGCGGCCACTGCGCCGCAGCCGTCAAGCATGAGGCTGTTGCCGTCGAGCACGTCGGACTCGACCACGACGGACGTGGTGAGCACACCGAGCGTGCCGGCACCGCCGTCGATGCGGTCGGCTTCGATGGCTAGATGAATGTCGTTCGCGAGGTCAGAGGCTGCCTTCATCCGCTCGCCTGGGTTGTCTGCTGACACCGGCACCCAGCCAATCAGGTTCACCGTCACGGTGCGCGAGTAGCGCGTCAGGGTGACCGCCTCAGCGGAGTCCAGACCGAGCGACGTGATGCGGACGGCGGGCGGCGTTCGGTCCTGGCTGTCGCCGTAGTCCACTTGGTCGGCGTCGATGCTGAGGTTGTACGTGTACGAACCCGTAGCATCGATGCCACGAAGCACCGTGCGGATGCGGTCGGCGAGCGTTGACATGGTGCTAGCCATTGGGGAGCACCGCCTGGACCATCATGTCTTGGAGCTCGGGAATCAACGACTTGCGCGCTGTCTCGAGGGCGGGACGCAGGTAGGGTCGAGCCGGTACCGTCACGCGGTCCTTGAGCACGTACATCGGGCGAATCTTGTCCCCGTCACGCTGGACCAGTAGCAGGTTTCCGGCCTTGCTTTTCAGGAAGAACAAGCCGGGCACAGCGCGGGGCGACGGGTAGCGAGACACGCCGGCAGCAGTGCGGGCAGCGGGCAGCGGAATCGCGAGGTGTCGCGACTTCTTCGGCTTGACAGTGCCGCCCCACTCCTGAAGCGCGGCGTACTTGACGTCCTTCTGACTGCCTGCCATCAGGGCGAGCACGAACCCGGGGCGGACTTCCGCGCGGATGCTCGACCGCAGGCGACCGCTGCGGACGTTCAGCTTTCGGGTGGCGTTCACCTTGCCCGCACGCTCGGCGACAAGGGCGGCCCCTTCCAGGGAGTTCTGAACCCCGACCTTCAGCAGCGCGCCGAACGTGATGAGCTTCTTGTTCCACTCTTCGAAGGACTCAGCCAATGAAGCCATCCATCAGGCGGAAGGGGGAGAGGATCTGCTTCACCTCATCGGGCAGCGTCTCATCGCGGGTGTTCACGTTGGAGCCGCCGGCAGACACCGAGGACTTACCGCGCTCCTTTCGCAGCCGCCACCAATGGGCAACGAGCACACCGCATGCGTGCTTGATGGCGCCCGGGATGGTCGCGTACCCAGCCACATAGACGACCTCGTTTGCGCGGCTCCCGACCACCCAGCCGTCAGAGGCATCGGGGTTCACGTACAGGAAGCCACGCACACCGTCGAGCGTGCGGTCTCCGCTGCCGATGGTCGTGGCGTATGCCCAGTCACCGCCGGTGTCGGTCTTCGCCGTCGTGACAGAGGCCACGGGCACGACCTGAAGCATCAACGCGCGGCCGTCGCCGGTCATCGGACCGTCGAAGTAGTGCGTATAGGTGACGTCTTCCAGGGTGGGATCCGCTCCAGCAGAGGCAGGAGGGAAGCCGCACCACGCAGCCATCACCGAGTCAGCACGACCGATCAGCGTGTCGAGGTTCGTGTCCTCGCCGGTACTGGTCAGCCCGGGGATATAGACGCGCGCCTCCGCTGCTGTGATGAGCGCCAACCTACACCCCCAGGAACGAGCCGCGCTCCTTGATCGCCTTCAGAATCGAACGTCGCGGCTTGCTCCGTTCGCCTTCGGCTGCCTTCAGGGCAGCCAGCGCCGAGTCATGCTTACCCAGCGAGATGTCCTGCACAGCCTGACGGGCGTTCGACAGGATGGCAGCGACGTCCGGCCCCTTGTCGACGACGGGCGCAGGCTTGTAGGCTTGCACCACGGCGACGACTGAGAACTGCTGGAAGGTCTCCAGCAGGTAGGCGCACTGCTCGTCGGTGACCTCCCGCTCTTGACCGGGCAGCCACTCGACGAGTTCTGCGCCACGACCAGACGCAGAGTACCGCGCCCCGTTGTTGCGCAGGACAGCCATCAGACCTTGACCTGAACGAGCGAGACCTCAAACGAGCCGTCGAGCGCAAGCCCGGTGCCCGCGTCGGTCTTCAGGAACTGCATCGTGTCGCCCTGGGCGACCTCGAGCGAGGACCCGGTACCGCTGAGGGTCATGGCGATCGGAGTCAGCAGAACCAGGGAGACCGCGGTGGTGTCGGCGGTGGCGATCTCAGTCGCCTCGTTCTTCACCGAGTAGGTCGTGTAGTTCGTCGGGTCAGCGGTGCGCGCGGTGCCCGGGGTGAAGTAGATCGACTCGACCTTCCACGTGCCGGGGTGCGGGTTGGTCCAATACCAAACCTCGTCGGTACCGGCCGCGATGGCCACGGGGAAAGCAATGGACGCCTGAATGCGTGCTTGGATGGACATCGTGAACCCCTACAGGTTGAAGCTGAAGTGAACGTTCTTGGTGGCAGCCGCGTCGAACGTGTCGAACAGGGTGCGCTCGTCGCCGACGAGATTGACGACACCGCGCGTGATGTCGGTCGCCATGCGTACGCGGTTGCCCCGCTTGCGGAACATGCGGAAGCGGCTGCGGTTGACCAGGGCGAACCCGGTCGTCGCGCTGGAACCGGTGTAGAGACCGGTCGTGTGCAGGTCGTTCGTCATGAACTCGGACACGACGATCGGGTACCCGTACAGGCTGGCGAGCTGCCCCGAGAGGATGGTGGCACCCGGGCCGAAGGTGTCCAGGGTCTCGGTCTGCGTGAACCCGAACATGGTCTCGATCAGGTACTCGGGGGACACCACGCACATCACGTCGTCGCGGAAGTGCGGGGAGTCCATCGCCACGAGGGCGGCGCGGAAGCCGGCGGCGGTCTTCGCCGCGGACTGGTCGATCGTGGCGCCGACGTCGTACGCGCGGGCACGAAGGCCAATCCAACTCTTGCGGTGGTCGCCGCTTCCGCCGAGGCCAGTGGCGCCCCATCGGCTGCGAGCATTCCACGATGCGATGGCGTCCTGGTGAGTGGCGGCGGTGTCGCCGTTGATGATGCAGTCTTCCTTGCCGTCGGTGATGGCCTTGGAAATCTCCGCCTGGAGCAGCGGCATGGCTGCCAGAAGGCTGTCTTCGCTGGCGTCTTCGTCGATGACGGCGCGAACCGCAATCTTCACCGGAGCGTAGGTGCGCTGCGCGGTGACGACGCTGGACGCGGTGTACTGCGCCGGGTCGTCGGTGGTGTTCGTTCCCGACAGGTACGGGCGGAAGCCGGTGGTCTGGAAGGGAATCAGCAGATTTCCGGAGGCGGGCACGTTGACAACACCGAAGTTGGCCTCGAGGCGGCGGTCGAGCTCCAGCGTGCGCTGAAGGTCGGGCAACATCACATCGTCAATCCACTCGGCGCCGACGCCTGAGGAATCGTTGAAGATGCGCTTCACCATGTCGGGTGCGCTCCGCATGTGGCGGGCAATCCGACGGTCGGAGATGGGCGAGTCACCCGCACCGCGGCGATTGCCGCGAGCAGCGCGCACGATGTTCCGAGCGGTCACGAGGCCCTGGAGTTCCTTCTGCCAATCGCAGACGGGGTTCGGGTCATCGAGCAGGCCGAAGCTGTCACCCTTGCCCTCTGTGAACTCGGCGTGCTTGACCTGGAAGCCGCCGACGTCCTTGTTCACGTGGAACGAACGGGGCTGCTCCTTGATGTCTGCCTCATCGACGGGCAGGTACTTCGACAGCTTGCGCTCATCGTCGCCGAGCGGGCGAGTCTGCGCGAGGTTGGCGCGCTTCTCTTGGTCGGCGCGCAGAGCGGTCTTCAACTCGGTCACGGCGGTGTCAAGCGCCGCCTTTCCGACGATCTCGCCGCTGTCGATCTTGGCCTTGATTGCGCCGACGGTATCGACGAGTTCTTTCGCTTCCATGCTGGAGCCCCTTCGCTGGGAGTATGTGAGTCGTGCAAACTGTAAAGCGGGCGCTTACAATGCGCAAGGTATCATACAACGACCGAGGCATACATGAGCAGTCTTCCAGTACGACAGCGACCCGGCATCATGACGAGGATCGTCGTAGGCATGCTCCGCGCCTTGCGCTTCACCGAGCCCGACACCTTCCAGGCGGGCGCAGACTTCGCCACCGACAGCCCCGCGGTGCAGTCGTACCCGACCATGAACAGCATGGCGGCAATGTCCGCCTTCCCATGGGTGCGAGCATGCGTGCTCGCGAAAGCTGACGACCTGTCCGGCCTCTCCATCAAGGTCATGCGCAACGGGGCAGAGGTCGAGAACCACCCGGTCACCGCCATCATCAGCAGGCCCGCAACGCGAACAACGTGGCGCGAGTGGATTCGTCAGGCGGTCGTAGACTATGAACTCGCGGGCAACCACTACAGCCTCATCCAAGGCGGTCAGTCCCTGCTTCGGATGCACCCGAACCGCACCGAACCAGTGCCGCAGAGCGACGGTCAGATTCAGGGCTACCAGTACCAGGGGAGCGTCAACTACGAGTGGGAAGACGTGTTGCACGTGCGCAACGCATCGTGGTCCGACAGCATCGAGGCCATCGTAGGTGAGGGGTCCATCCGCGCCTTGCACGCAGACCTGACCGCAGACCTCGCCGCCAAGAAGATGACCGCGGACGCCGCCAAGCGCGGGCGGCTCGAGGGCGTGTTCAGTCCGCAAGATGGCGACCTGTCGAACTGGGGCGATGCCATCGTAAAGCGCGTCAAGGAGGCAGTCAGCCGCTGGTCAAGCGAGGGCAGCGGGTACCTCATCCTTGGAAGCGGCGTCAAGTTCGATTCAGTGAGCGCGACCCCGCGAGACCTCGAGTTCTCCGAGCAGCGCAGCGACACACGAGACGCGACCCTTGCCACGTTCAGTGTGCCGCCTGCCCGGCTGTCGCTGCCCACTGCGAACTTCGCCACGCAGCAGCAGCAGATGAAGACCTATTGGGAGTCGTTGCGTGGTGGCCCCGCTGCGGCTCTCGCTGACGCGTTGACTTGGCTTGCCCGTCGAGTCGGCGAGGCGAACGACGTCGTGGTCTTCGACTTCTCAGAGGTAGAGGCGCTGCAAGAGTCGCGCACCGAACGGCTGTCACGGGTGCAGATGCACATCATGAACGGCATCGACGCGGTTGCAGCCTACGAAATGGAGGGCATCGAGGTACCAGAGGACGCGTTCGTGGTCTTCGCTCCCGAGCCCGCTGTGGAGGAGGAGCCCGAAGAACAGAACGAGGAAGAGACCAAGGCCCTTCCCCGCACCGAGAATGAGCGCGCCGACACGTGGCGCAACTTCATCGACTCCGTACACGCCCCGTCAGAGCGGGACCTGCACCTTGCGACGATGCGATACCTTCGGGACGCCGTGCGCCGCTACGCCAAGCGCATCGAAGAGGTGGCAGGGCGAACCGACGAGCAGCGAGGCATCACCACGAAGGCGCTCAGCAATGAGCAAATCCTGGCCATCCTCGCCGTCGCAGAAGAAGAGGCGGCCATCGTCAAGGCGCTGCGCCTGCCTATGAGGTCGGCGCTGGTTCGGGCCTTCCGTGCCGCAGCCCTCCGCATGGGCGCTCGTCTCGTCTTCGACCCCACGCTCGCCAACCTCGAAGAGAAGACGCGCAGTACTGCGATCTTCATGGCCAGTACGCAGGGCAACGTCATCCGCTCCATCCTCGCCGGCTTGTCCGAAGGGCAGAGCGTCAACGACGTTCAGAACACCCTGCTGCGCTCGTATGGGTTCAGCGCCCGCCGGTCGCTCCAGATTGCCCGGACCGAGGCCACCCGGTTCGTCAACGCTGGCGCGGAGCAGGCATACGGGCAAGCCGCTGCCGATGGCCTCCCGGTCAAGAAGCAGTGGTTGACCGCTCGCGATGGCGAAGTCAGAGCCGCGCACCGTACACTCGACGGGCAGACGGTCGAGGTCGGCGAAGAGTTCCACACGGCGACAGGCGAGGGGGCACGCTATCCGGGCGGGTTCGGTTCGGCTGCGCTAGACGCAAACTGCAGATGCACCTTGATTCCGGTGCTGGAGTAGACCCATGAGACACCTCAAGCGCGAAATTGATGTCATCTTCACCCGCCAAGATGGCGACGATGGCGAGATGCGCATCATTGCCAGCACCTCTACGAGCGATCGTATGGGCGACATCGTTGACCAGTCGTGGCTTCTCGACAACTTCAACGCAAACCCGGTGATGCTGTGGGCGCACGACCCGAGCACTCCACCCGTTGGACGCGCGCTTGACGTCCGAGTCGAGGAGATCGAAGGCATCGGGCAGGCGCTGACATTCCGTCCGAAGTTCGACGAGGGCGACCACAACCCCCTCGCCAACACCGTCGCGGAGCAGTTCCGCAACGGCACGCTGAACACTGTGTCTGTCGGCTTCCGGCCGGGCAGCGTCACCCCCCGCTCGGCACTCGGCGAGAACCACCCGAAGCATGCAGCCACCGGCATGGTGCTGGCACAGAACGAGCTTCTGGAGATCAGCGCCGTGACCATCCCGGCGAACGCCGAGGCCCTGGCCATCCGCTCCATCGAAGAGCCCGACGCCATCGCCGACGCGGTGAAGGAGGCCCTGGCCAACGTGCCAGAACTCGTGCTCGAGGCGGTGCGCAACGATCCGGAGATCCGCGCGGCCATCGTCGGCCACATCATGGCGCAAGAGGTCGAAGGACCATCGGTCGAGGAGTACCTTCGTGGGCTCGAGCCGACCAAGGTGCTGTCAGTCGCTGACTACCTCGCAGGCACCGAGGCGTAGCCCTCGCCGTACATCTCGAACGCACACGTGTAGCAGCCCTCCGCGAACTCTTCCGGGGGGCTGCACTCAATGCCACGCCATGAGCCATCCCAGACGGACAGGCCGGCCTCGGCATCAGCCACACCCATCTCATAGGCCGTCGACGTCCGCGCGTACTCGCAGCCTCGGTCGTATTCGGAGACGCAGGCAATCAGCAGGAGCAACAGCATCACTCCGCGCCCACCATCGGCGCCCAAGGACTCAGCGGCTCGGCTACAAGGACGGCGTTTGGTGGGGGCCACTCGCGAGAACCCCGAGCATCAAGCGAACTCGCCGAGAAGTACACCCGCCCATGACGGACAGCCTGCACGGTCTCGGCGATGCTGCCTTCGACCCACACCTGCCCGCACAGTGGAGGCGGCGGGGGCACAGGCATCCGGCGATCAGCATCGGCCAGCGCATCGTCGAGCCACGCGGTGTACTCGTCCAGGGTCTCCGGCATCGGGTCGGGGTCGTACACGATGGGCGTGGTGCCGTCGTGTGCGTGCCGAGTCCATCCGTCGCGGCCGTCGAGCGGGGTTGTGTAGGGCCGCCACCAAGGCCGCTCTGGGTGCGCGTCGATGTGCTGGGGGTATCCGTGGTATGCGGGCATGACACAACCTCCTAGATGGATGCGAGCAACAACATCGGAACCTCACGCGGGTACGACGCGCCGCGCCTGCTGTGCATTCACAGCATCGCCACAGCGACCGCCAGCGGGAAGTCCGGCGTCACGTAGACCTTGCCCTTGTGCTTGACCGCAGCCCCGGGATGGTACCCAGGACCAGGCGCAGACCAGCGCGCGAGCTCGGCCGGGGCCTTGTCATCCGGCCCGAGGACCACAATGCCCGCGGGCGTCTTCTTTCGGCTTGGCTTGCTCATGGCTTCTTCGCTTCGAGTGCTGCATTCAACAACGGCGAGGCGGGCAATAGCACGCCCGTGCCGCGGTTGTTGCGAGAGATCACCCGCTTTGGCTTCTGCTTCTTCGCACTCATGCTGCCATTCCTCCGCTATTCGGTCCCGGTTCAACGGTGCCGACAACATCGTAGCCGTTGACGGTGTATTTGAGGCGGTAGAACACGCCAAGGTACCGCGCTGTCATCTCCGTCTCCCACTCATCCCGATCGTGCATGGCGAAAGATGACTCGCAGCCAGCGGCAACAAGGGCGGACGATGGGGTGTAGTCACCCTCGCCGTACAATGCCCCCTCAGCAGCCCTCAAAATAGAATCAGGAATCATCACAGCCTCCACATCGGACCGCGTGACGACACGGCCCCCGGACCATCGTAACCGAAACGCCGAGAGAGGAAGTCGTCCGCCTCTTCGACCCAGCGCACCCGCTCCGGTGTCCACCACTCCCCGTCAGTCGTCCCGACGTTGATGGGCGCCTGCGCTCTGATGGCGTCCGCGTGTTCCGGGTACAGCGCGGCATAGGCTTCGACCTGCTGCGCGGAGTCGATGCGCACAGGCGGCCACACCGAGCACATGGCGATGCCGTGAAACCAGGACGTATGCCACGTCCAGAGCCCGTTGCAAGTACGTCGAAAGCGAGAAGCGGCGGTGCCCGGATTGTAAACCGCGTCTTCACGATCTGGCAGCGCCTCCAACTCCCACGGGTGCGTCCAGCCATACAGCACGCTTTCCCACGTCGGCTCCCGACCGCCGGCCCACAGCGTGAACTGGCGCCGTATCTGCGAACTCTTCGCCACGCTGCCGCGCATGTGGCACCACGTCGACACGTACCAGTCCCACGGGTTGCGGACGACAGCGCGCACCGTGCGGCCCTCGAGTGCTGCCGAGGAGAACCGATGGAGAGGCACATGCCCGTTGCGGTACTCCTTCCCATCGAGGAAGTTCGTCTCCGCCCCGATGATGGGCGCCAAGCAGCGACGGCGCCACGTGCTCCCGGTCTTCGGCTGGCTGATGTCGATGGTCGTGGCGGTGATGATCATCGGTTCTCCCACTCTGGAAAGCCATCGGCGCGCGGGAACCTACTCCCCGGCGGGTCGGGCTTTTCGGACGGCTCGATGCGCCACACGCCATCCCACTCCGGCCAACTGGCCTTCACGAGAGCCACGCAACCGGCCTCTGACTCGGCCTCAGCCCACCCGACCACGGTAGCGCCTTCGTCGTCGTAGCCGCTGCACCAGTAGCCCAACCACCCATCAGGCGGGGGCCATCGCACCGCGCGCCAGTCGTCTTCCGGTCCGTGCCAGCTGAACCACCAACGCTTCACAGCGCCACCTCCACACCGCCAGCGATGAAGACGAGGCGGGCGTCGGGGTAGTGCGCCTCGACTAAGGCAAGGAGTCGAGCGGACTTGCCAATGAGTGCGGCATGGACCGTAAGGCCGCGCAGTGTCTCAAAATCGCTTTGGGTGCTGTCCGCCAACGTCAGACACCCGTGTTCCTGCACCTTGCCGTCACGGGCGAGGACGATGGCGCGCTCACGGACCAGATTTGTACGGTGTTTGACCCTTGACGGAAAGCGCCACAACGTCCAAGACTCCGGGTCGTTCGACTCCTTCAGGCGGTACGCCACAGGCGCACACGCATCATCCAGCAGCGTCGAGCCCGGGGCGGGGATGAGTAAAATCGTATCTACTGGATGTGCGTCCATGTTACCCCCTTGCGAATCAGGTGAAGCATGGCTTTCAGCTTCTCGTTCTCGGCCTTCAGGTCCCGCACCGTCGCCGCGTACCGGGCCACAAGCGAGAAGCCTTCAACGTGGAACCAGCCCACGTGACGGGGAAGGCGGGCGTCCTTCTTGCGGCTCTTGACCCCGACGTTGACGCTGCACTTGTAGTCAGCACCATCCGCCATGTCCGAGAGCGCCACGTCCAGCTTGGCCCGCACCACCTCAAGGTCGGCATCGCCAAAGCGCTCGACGTCCGCGAGGCTGTTGATTGGGCGGTTCGTCTCTTCTCCCATATCGAAACTCCAAGCGCCCGACCCGAGCGTCTACTCCCGGGCGGGCGGGCAACCCTCGATGGAGTCGCCAATCTTGTGACAGCCGGTAGACGTTCGGCGTGAGATGAGCCTAGCGGATGCGGGCGGAGTTGTCTACCCGTGGTAGCTCGCACACTGGATGGTGCCATAGCATGCGGCTGTGCCGGTTCCGAGGTTGTAGATGACCAGGGACAGCGTATCCCCTACCGAATCGAGGCCGATCCCCAGGCGTACGCGGGACGCAAGCACGGCGGACAGCGTGGTAGCCGCCTGCCCTCCGCCAGCAGCCGCGACGTAGCCGCTCGCGATGGGCTTGCCGCCGGTGATGGCTGTGGCTGACACGTCGATATCGTGGTGCGTGTCGCCGCTCGCCGCGCTGAACGATGCGCCGGTGAGCGCGCCGTTGAAGACGAGCTCCCAATAGAGCGACTTGGAGCTCTCGCCGTTGAGCAGGTCGACCTCTGCGGGCTCGAGCGGAACACGGGCGCTGTTGGCGCGCATGCTGACCACTGGCGTACCGGTGGTGGCTGCAAGCCTGGATGTGGTGCGGTTGCTTGCGATGTCGTCCTGAACCAGCGCAGACTCAGTGCCAAAGCTCTGTACCGAGCAGCAGATCTGCGTGAGGTCCTGCTTTGAAGAGATGGCTGCACCACTGGCGATGATCTCGTAGCTGACCGGCAGCACGGCCGTCGCCATGTACGGGCGACCGCTGCCCATGTTCGCATGCTTGAAGACGTGCGCAGAGTAGATGACGCCGTCAATATCGAGCGCCACAGCAACAGCACCAACGCCCAGCCACTGTAGATCGATGACAAGGATCTGCCGCTTCGACCAGTCCGCCGTAATGCCGCTCGGCCCCGTCCCGTCGAAGGGGTCGTCCCAATCCGCTTGGTCAACGGCGTTGGTCTCGACCACCGTGCCGCTCGTGCTGTCACGGATGAGCAGGGTGACACCCGCGGACGTCTGCCGGAGGATGGTGCCGTCGCTGTCGTCGAACATGCCGACGTTCTTCTGAACGTTCGCGGCGGCGGTCGCCTCCTCAAAGCAGAAGGTCAGGAAGACGCGCTTCCCGTGCCCCGGGATGTACGGCGTAACCCTTGATCGGCGGATGCTGCGTGACCCGTCGGGGGTCGTGCCGCTGTTGCCGATCGACAGCGTGGCGGTACTGGCGCTCGAGTTGTGGGTGAATGTGGCGCCCGTGGCGCTGATGTCCTCGAACCACGAGACGCCGGCCTCGCCCTCAACGTCAAGCTTGCTGTCGAAGAGCGAGCGGGGAGAGGCAACAGCGAGACCGCCGAACGCCTCACGGGGTCCGACCTGCAGCGGGTTGTTCGAGCACCCGACGGGGTTTCCATGACGGTCGTACAGCACCATGCCGGGGGCCACGATGCCCGGGGTGAACTCGCGATTGCGGTGGGCCAGGTCGATGGATGCGTCATATTCGTCGCGGTCGTTAGACATACCCGCCTCGCTGAAACATGGTCAGAGCGTACCTCATAGCGTCGATGGCGTGGTCTTGCTTCTTCAGCGGAGCATCAGCCATGTCGCCCTTCTTCTTGGTCGTGTCCCATCGGTACGACTCGATCTCTTTGATGAGCTCCGTGCAGCACTCGTGGATGACCAGGTGCGGCCTGCCCTCGGCATCGGGGGCCAGTCGGGCGGCGATCGTGTTGATACCGTCGCGGATGCTGTTCGGCCCCTTCCGGCTGGCTACCGTCGTGATGCCCTCCTGCACCAGTGAGAGCCGCGCGCCACGGTCGGCAGAGTCAGCGCATACGAACTCGATGGCCTCGCCCTCTGACAACTTGGTGAACCGCTCGGCATGCCATGCCAACGTCCGGTCAGCCTCGTAGTGCAGGCGGTACACGTGGACCACATCGTCCTTCGGGTCGTGCGCCATCCACACCACCGCCGTCGGGTTGCGCGTGCCGAAGTCCCAGCCGACGAACCGGAGCCAGTCATCGGGGATAGGCTGCGACGGGATGACGTGCATGTCTCGGCGCCAGTCCGTGAAGACCCGACCCTCGAGGGCGACGATCTCACCACGCAGCCGGGCGTCCCGCTCATGGGCGCCGAACTTGGACAGGATGCGGTTCAGGGCCTCGTTCGGAATGTGCGGGTTGTCCTCACCATGCAGCCAGCGCACACGCACATCAGGGTCAGGCGTGCGCACGTGCGACTCAAGCAGGTCGGTCCACCCGTTCAGTGGCGTCATCGAGAAGCAGATCTTCCCGTCGAAGTCGATCAGCCTAGCCATCGCCTCACGCACAACGGCGCCATCAGACGGCTCTTCGTCGAAGCGGACGTAATGGCAAGCATCACCCTGCCAACCCTCGCGCCCCTGCTTGACCGTCTTGCAGACGATGCGCCCGCCGTTCGGCAGCGTGGCCTCAGCCTCGTTGTCGCTGCCCCATGAGCGATACGTAGTCCCCTCCGGGCAGTACTTCCGGATCTTCGGCCTCACGTACCGCCTCGAGTCGTTGCCGGTCGGAGCTCCGTTGTACACGAGGCCCGGACCCGGCTGCACGCACGAGATGTCGATGCCGTTGCGAGCCGCCCATGCTTGGCTGTCGGGGTGGTCACGACCGAGCGCCCAAACGATATCCGTCATGGCTGCGCCTTCGGATTTGCCTGACCGATTCCCCCCGAGCATCCACACCTCGGTCACGGAGGGGTCAAATACGCACGCCACGGCGTCACGCTGGCTGGTCTTGGCCGAGTGCCACAGCGTGGCGTAGGCGAGCGGGTGCGCCTTCCTGTGCCTCTGTTTCGCTGCGATACGCGCCGCCATCTCTTGCCGCTTGTCGTTCGACATGCGGCGACACCCCTCGAGCACCTCAGCATCAGTCAGGCTCAACCTGCCAGCTCCTCGACAATCATCGCCGCCAGCTCTTCCGGCGTCACATCGGCGGGCGCTGCGTGGATGCCCTGTACGCTCATCAGCCCCGGGTGGCTGTCGATGAGCGCGCGGCGAACCTGCACCCAGGTTGCAGCTGCCCTTGCTAGCTCGAGGTCCAGCCCCCCCCGAAGAGTCCGAGCCCCTTGCTGCTGGTCGATCAGCCCCTCGGATGCCTTCGTGATGGCCGCATCAATCAGCCCGTCGATGCTCCTCACTGCTTTCAGGACGCTCAATCGATCCGTCTCGGCCATCTCTTCCGCCGAGGGCGGAGGCGGTACGATCTGGAGCTTCGTTACGTTGCTAGGGGGCTTCTTTGCCATATGACCATCCTATCACCATGAGGTGTGGCGAGGTGCGTCCGAGGTGTGCGGCCGCACTGGAAGCCACTCTGACACACCTCCTCACCTTTTTATGGGTAGTGGGGCATTGGAATAAAACAAATAGTTTCTGTGGCCGTTTTAGGTGTGGTGCGTCGGATTCTCACTCCGGCGGCTCCCATCCCGACACTCGGTCGATCCCCTGCCTGCACTTCCGCCACCCTGCCGCTTGTAGCACCTTCGCCACCCTCATCTGCGCGCCTTTGCTCATGCGGTCGGCTGGCATCTTGATTGCCTGATCAAGCACCTCGAAAACCGTCACGAACACGCGCCCCTGGCACCATCGCCTTACCTCGCTGTCCCACACATCGACATCCCGCCACACCTCAGACGCAGCTCGCAGTTCATCGGCCTGTGTCTCCCAAAGCCACCACGTCCAACCCTCTTTGTAGAGTTGCAACGCCTCGGCCCAGAGTTGATCCCTCGCCTTCTCGATGCCTTCCACGTCGGGGTCATGCACCTCGACAGGCCAGTACCGCCGTGATCCCGTGGCGTCCTTCAAGAACGTCTCCTCGTTGGTCGTGCCCACGATGACGGTCTGCCGCTTCTGGGTGATGAAGTTGCGCCCGTAGCTGGGGCGGTAGCGGTCGGTGCGGCCGGACAAGAACGCCTTGGCCGTCGCTGCCTCTTTGCGGTTGAGGCTGTCGAGCTCACCGAACTCGTAAATCCAAACACCGTTGAGCGCGCCGTACCCGTCCTTATGCCCCATCTCGATCGCCGAGTCGCTGAACCAGTCGTCAGAGGCGAGCGCCCGGAAGCCTTCGCTCTTGCCCTTGCCTTGCAAGCCCTTCAGGATGAGCACGGTGTCCACCTTGCAGCCGGGCACCATGACCCGGGCGACACACGAGACGAGGAAGCAGCGAGCCAGCACGCGGTTCAGGGGGGTGTCATCTGCCCCGAAGAAGTCCCGAAGCAGGTGCTTTACCCGCTCGGTGCCGTCCCACTCAAGGCCCGCCATGTAATCACGGATGGGGTGATAGGAGTGCCGGGTCGCGATGAGCCGAACGATCTCACTCACCATCACCGTCGACGCGTCGATGCCGTAGTGCCGGTCAATCCAGATGGCGATCTCAGTCTCTGACGTGTCGTCGACCGCGGCACCCCGGATGTAGACCTGACCATCGAAGAGGTTGAGGCGAATCTCATCCTTCCACCGGCGGTCGAGTTCGAGGATGAGGGCGATGTTTCGCTTGCTCTTCTTCGGATAGGACGAGTAGCGCGTATGCACCATGTCAAGCGCCGCATGCGCTAGGTGGTCCGGCTCGTTTGCTGGCGGCCCGCCGGTCAGGTCGATGGGTTGTGGTGACTCCTCGTCCAGCCATGGCGGCATTTCGTCAGGGTCCATGTCTTGCCTCCACGCATGGCCGCTCACCCGAGCCGTGACGCATCGGGGAGCGGCTGCGTGTTGCCCCGTGGGGCATACTTTGATTGCGTCGGGTCACGGTCCGACTGTGGTCTGTCAGTCTAGCGCGTGCGCCGCCTCATGTCGACGTGTGTGGCCGCCATCAAGCAGCCCCGCAACGTGACGCCGTACACGTTGGGCATCGCTCGCCACCCGCTGAATGCCCGGGTGGCATCGAGGCTTTGGCTGCCCCTCCGTAGCCCCAGCGTGAGCGGCTTGCGCAGCGGTCGGTGTAGCGGGCGGGTCATGACCGACACCTCGGACACGTCCAACCCGGGTCGGGCTTCCAGTGCTTGCCGTTGGTGCGGAGGCCGTCAAACTTCAGGTGGTACATGGGTCGTCCTCCTGCTCGATCTGGACGCATGGCAGTAACTCCCGTTCCTTCGTAACGCTGAACAGCCCCCACAAGTACACGCTCCCGCACTCGTACACCTCTACGAAGTTCTTGGCGCTGGGTGGCCTCCACGTCCTGCTCTGCGTCAGCGCTTTGCACTTCGGGCATGCGGTCTTCATCACTTCACCCCCATGCTGCGAACCCACTCCGCATAGGAGCACCCGGGTCGCAGATCGTTGTATCGTTCACGCATCGTCTTCTCGTGGTCGGGCCACGGACGGCAGACGGGGCAAGGCACGCCCTCGAAGCCACCGGCGACACGTTGGCCGATCGTCTTGAGTCCGCCGCACGTTTCACAGGGCATGTAGCACCTCTGCGATTCGCGCCCCGGCGATGGCGCCAACCCGGGGCACCACGGCATTGCCAAGCGCCCTCATTCGACGTCTGTCCATCCGATGGGGAATCCCATCAGCCATTCGAACGTTGCGCCACTCGCGCGAAACCATCGTTGTAGAGCCGCACATCCGGGCCATTTTGCCATGCTTGGCGCCCACTGGTTCGCTGTCTCTGTCGGGGTGGCTAGCCACGATGAGTAGGCGTTCCCGGTGATGGGGTGCGCCCACCATTCCGGCCTCGATGCGCGTGGCTTCCACCTCGAAACCTTCATCGACGAGCCCACTGACAACGACGTCCAGACCCCTCCGAGCGAGTCGAGAGACGTTCTCGATGACGACGAAGCGCGGCCGACACTCTCGGATGATTCGGAGCATTTCGAACCAGAGGCCACTTTGGGCGCCTGCGAGCCCGTCGCCGCCTCGGTGGTTGGCGCCGCTAAGGTCCTGGCAGGGGAACCCCCCGCAGATGATGTCAACGGAAGCAAGCCCTGTGAGCCCTCTGATGTCGTCATACCGTGTCGCCTCTGGCCAATGTTTCGTGAGCACCTGCCGGCAGAATGGGTCGATCTCAACCTGCCAAATAGTCTCCGCATCCAGCGCGGACTCAATGCCGAGTTCAAGGCCACCAATGCCAGCGAAGAGACTACCTACCCGCATCACCCCTCCACATCTCGACCAACCGCGGACGGCGCTCTAGCGGCGCCACGTACGGCGGGGGTGCTGGGACTCGGCGCATCGTTCCCGACTTGCCCCGGGCCTTCAGGTCGGCGAGGTAGAGCTCCGCCCACGCACCCTTGAGCGGTCGGGACGTGACGCCCTCTGTCGTGAAGACGTACCAGCCGTCATCGGGCAGGGTCATACCACCCCCAGAAGCGCCAGCGCGGTCACGATGGCAGCCACGAAGGCCAGCACGAGCCATGCTGCTAGTCGTCTACGCTTCATCGCTGCCGCCTCCGGTGTCGCATAGGCCCCAGTCCATGCAACCCCGGTCGCGCTTGTGCGCCGTGAACAACTCGGGCTGTCGCCCTCCCCGTGAGGTGTTGGCCCATGTCAACACCTCGTCAATGTGCCATGGAGTTCCGTCGGTCTGGTCTCGCCGGTTCTGAAACCATCCACGCTTGGCGTTCTTCTTCTCGGTAAGCCACTCCTCCATGGCCCGAAGCGTTGCGACCCTCTTTTGATCCCGCCTTCCGATGGTGCGCAGTTCCGATTTGCACGCGTAGATGCATGGCCAGCAGCCCAGTCGCTTGGCCCCGTCTAGGTACAGGTCGCACGGCTCTAGCCCATGCCTGCTGTGGATGTCCACGACATCGGCGAACGTGAATCCGTGAACGGGACGCCACACGTCGCACTTCCACTTCTCGGAATACTCAAACACCGGAAGCGCCGCCCGCTTGACCGACTCTTCCGCGCGGATGCCAACTGCATTCAGGGGTTCTGCGTCCTCGATGCTGTCCAGGTACAACTTCATCGGTGCAATCTTGAGTTGCTGGGTACACCAGCGCCGACCGCGACTCGGAAACGTTCCCTTGTGGACAATCCAACGAACCATGGATGAGCGACGGCCAACCATCTTCTCGAAGCGTTCGACGACGGGCGCTGTCTCTTCTGTCAGCGCTGGCCCGGGGTCTGAAATGCGTTTGATCTCGGTGCCGAAGTAGTCCTCCAGGCGGTCTAGATAAATGTACGTGGCGTCGGACTCCCATCCGGTATCCATGAACACTGGATCAATCTCCACGCCCATCTCGCGCAGGTGCAGCCACATCGCACAGGAGTCCTTGCCCCCAGAGATAGAGCCGGCGACGTGGTATTTCTCGATGTCTTCGATCATGTCCCCTCCAAGAAGTAGTCAACCGCCATCTGCATCCCGTCCTGACTCGCATCGTCGATCGTCAGGTCCGAGCCAACGCGTCGCCGCAACGGCAACTCGAGGCACGCGTGGCAGCGTCCCGACCCCTGACAGTGCGCGCACCCGTCCGGCGTCGTGTACGCGGCGCATGCGCAGCACTCATGGGTGCCGTGGCACCACACGCAGGTCATCCCTTCAGCCGGCACAGCGTCACCTCGACGTGCTCGGCCTCGCCCTTGGCGGCGTACACCTTGACCGCGCCGATGCTGCATACCTGCTTGTCGTCGACGTAGATGGTGCCGTTGATGCCGTCCAGCGTCGACTTCACCACGTTGTCCAGGTCCTCGCTTCCGGCGTGCCACATCCGGCCAGCCGGGTCCTTCTTCCTCAGCAGCCGCTTCGGCCGGCGGAACACCGCGACGACCTCCGCCCTGATTGGCCCGTCGAGCGTCCCGTGCTCGGCCATCGCCAGCCGGGCGTAACTCTTGACGCGCGCCTCATACTCGCGCGTCCGCTTCGGTGTGACGGCTCGTCCTCCCCAGAAGCGAGGGCGTCCCTTCGGGACCGGCTGGCCGGGGATGGTGAAGGTGATCACGCTGTCCCCTTCAGCCACTCACGCACCGGCGTGTACCGATAGGTCGGTCTGCGGTGAATCGGCCTGCTGCCGTTGTGCCACTTCACGAAGGGGAAAAGCGCCGTCTTACCCTCCTGGTTCACGAGCCGGAACAGGCCAGTGCCGTTCGGCCGCCACACGATGGCGACCGGAACACGACGCCCGCCGCGGGGGCCTACCTGCGGAGCGTCATCGACATCACCGAAGTCGTCTCCGATGCGAACTGTCTGCCACGTTGAATGCGCCTCTGTAGGCAATGGCATAGCCCCTCCCTGTTGGTTCATCTCGCCTCGCTTCGGGTCGGCAGTGCCCCGCCTGATGCACGGTCTCCCGCGTCCTGAACACTGCCGACCCCGGGACGGAATTGCCCCGAAGCGATTCGCGTGGCCCATCGTCGGGCCTTCTCTACGCTTGGCTCGCGCAGCTCACCGACCGGGCGCAACACGCCACCGCGGAAGAGGTACACGTGCCAGAGGTCATCGCCGCCACGGGTCAGCGAGTAGTTGCCCCATCGCCAGCAGGAGCCGAGGACGTCGATGGTCCAACTCATCCGAACAGCCCCGGCTGGTATGGCCCGTCGGGCTCGTGGTCGTTGCCGCCCTCGACCTCTTGGCCGGGCGCTGCGTGCTTGATGCGAGCGCGGGCGATGTCAAGGTAGGCGGGGTCGAGCTCGCAGCCGATGAAGTCGAAGCCCTCGAGTTTGCATGCCACGCCTGTGGTGCCCGAACCCATGAAGCAGTCAAGGCATGTCCCGCCATCGGGCGTCACGAGTCGCACGAGCCACCGCATCAAGGCGATCGGCTTTGGCGTCGGGTGATGGTTGCGGATGTCGCCGCGTCGGGTCATCCCTGACATCCCGTTCAACTGCCCGGGGCTTCCGGGTTCACGCCCCGTCACGTCGGTTGACAGCATCGGAGGCAGGCCCTCGCAGCCTCGCTCCTTCTCGGCTCGGGACGGCTTGGCGAAGTGAACGAGGTTTGCGGGGTAGCGGCCACCCTTGTCGATCCATTCCCCGCCGCCCATGCCCGCGCCGTACACTTGGTTTTCGTTGTTCGGCACGTATGCACCGACCCCTGCAGGCTTGCCCTCCTGCGGACCCGGCCATTCGCTCGACCCCTGCGCGAACCTACACGCGTCGATGTGCAGCGCCCCGGTTCCGGTGGCGAGCACCTGCCGGGCGATTGACGACTCGGCGAGCGGCTTGCGGAGGAGCCACCAATTCTCATAGGCCGGCTTCAGGTGAGTGTGCCAGCCCTCCCACTTCGCGGCTTCGGGGGTTGCTGGGGCGGTGATTGCCATCCTGCCGCCGTGGTCGGGACCACCGCCGTAGACGTGATTGCCAGCACCATCCCCGAAAGAATCCACTTTGTCGCGATGCCCAACCACCTCCCGCTCAGCCCCGGCCATCGCATCAATCCGCGACCCGATGCTCCCGCCCTTGGGCATGCCGCTCCAGAAGCAGTGCGCCACGTTGTCGCGAACCTCCCACCCTGCCTCCTCGGCAGCCCATCCCGTCCAGTGCGACGTCCGAGGCAGCGCCCAGACCAGCGCATGGCCCCCGGGCTTCACGACACGTCGAGCCTCTGACAGCACCTCGGCGAGCCACGCGACCCACTGACGGCGCCCGCCCTTGTCGCCGTCCCAAGAGCGACCCATGAACGAGATGCCCGCTGGCGGGTCGCACACGAGCGAGTCAACGGAGTTGTCCGGCATCGCGCGCATGCTCTCCAGGCAGTCACCCAGCAGCAGACGCGCGCTCATTCGCTGGCCGCCAACAGCCCGGCCGCGGTCAGCATCCGATGGGTATGGGTGTCAGCGAAGCCATCGGAAGAACTTGGCGCATAGTCGTTCTGCGCCTCTTCCCAGCCAGCCTCGGCGAACGCTACCGCCTCCATTCGCCGTCGC
>Ga0316203_1000651_pt1 | contig 36773 bp, 69 predicted proteins | sample 6monrhotite_MG_FD_204940 | JGI IMG/M metagenome (GOLD analysis project Ga0316203, IMG submission 204940) | Microbial mat bacterial communities from mineral coupon in-situ incubated in ocean water Damariscotta River, Maine, United States -... | ecosystem: Environmental > Aquatic > Marine >... | reverse complement strand
GTCTTTTAAGCACGCTCAGAGACTTTCAGATAGCCCCCTATGCTTCTTTCTAAGCGCGGACATACATCATGCTATATGCTGGCATTGCTATGCCTTAGCGCTCAATGCAGGCGCTCTAGCCGCCATAGCATTCATCATTAACTTACTTTTATTTATTTCTGCCGTAACAATAAGATCAGCAATAGCAAAGGCTTTTGATGCCTTCTGCGCCTTAGTTGTTGCCTTTTCTGACTGTATGATCTGCACTGCGCTTATTGTCTGGGCGCTAATGGCGCCAACCATCATTATTGCCAACGAACGCCTAACCCTGAATGGCTTAGAGTATCGTGTGTCTATCCACTTTCTGGCCTTGCCTTGATGGTCTCTATAGCGCTTATCCATGATCCACCAGCGCATCACGCAGTGCAGCATAGTCGTAAGTGCCAGCCTCAATCAGATCAACACTATCTATACTTCTCCATTCGCGGCACTTACTACCAAACGGACATATGTATTCAACAACTAAATGCTTTCCTGATTCGCAGGCACCATTCATATCAACAATATCGACAACTATGCCGGCGGCATAAAAAGATAGCCCGTTTGATAGATTCTCATCATGACTTAAATCTCTAAAGAAGTAGCGCTTATTCATGCCGATCATCACAAATGTTAATTACTTCACTCATCTGATCGTCATTGAATAATAATGCAGGATCTACCCCTTTTACAACAATAGAGTTGGGCTTATCATCAAAGTATGCAGGCGCCAAGCCTAGCGAGTGACGTATATAGTTAATTGTGCGCTTGAATATATTCATTAGATATTATCTCCGTAGTAGCACACAAAGCCATTCTTAGCGGGTATGATCTCACCACCTTGATCTGAGCATAGCTTGTAGTCGAACTCGTCGATCATTTCATCACTGTCTGCCGCTCGGTCTGATCCGCCGCATGATGATAGGATGATTAAAACTGTTAAGGCTGCTAATATTTTCATTTGATAATCTACTCGTGTAGTAGGTAATTGATTCGTGATAAGCGAGGCGGAAGGCGGTCACGAGTCCGCTTTTCGGGTTGCATACCCTATCCGCTATATAATGATAGGCTAATAAAGCAATGCTATCAAGCCTTTGACTCACGCTTAGTTTTTATGTCATGGCATGATTTGCATATTGACTCTAGATTTCGCCTTTGATCTGTACCGCCCTTAGCCTTGTTTATAATGTGGTCCACGTCTACCGCTTTAGTGAATATACCGTCCCTTATACATGGTTGGCATAAATGCCCATCTTCTTGCAGCACTCTCACCTTAAGCTTTCTCCACTTGTGCCCATATCCGCGCTCATTGCTGCTCTTTCCGTTATGATTCCATGCTTCAATTTTATGATCGTTACATCTACCCTTTTTGGCTGCGTACTTGGTACACATGGGGTGAGTGCATGGCCTTGGAGCCGCCATAGGCATTATAGTTTACTATCTATCTGAACGTAAAATCCACGGCTTAGACTTAGACCTGCGGCTGTTACGATATTATTCACAATATAAGCCTCACCACTTGAGCTGGTCGTTGTTAGTCTAACCGCGTTTGCATCTGTGTACGTTATGCCGTCAATTGTCACCGATTGGTTTGTTTGCTCGCTTGCCTTTGTCCATCCTGCCGGCACTGTCCAGGTGCTTGTGCTTATCGTATCTCCATCCAGTTTAGTCGTCCAAACCACATAAAACGCATCATCATCGAGCGGGTTAAAGTCTTCGTTTAATCTTGGCGCTCGCTTACCGTTGTGTATAGCCATTACTCATAAACCTCTATAATTCTATCGCTTTTTGACATAACTAAAACCCTTTCTAGAGCGCATACCTGCGAGACCCTATCAACACCATCAACAAAAACCGATCTAGATCTAAGGCCCACATTATCCAGTGGAGACCCAATTGTATAGCCACTTGTGACAACGTTGGGAATATCACCAATTAATGTGCCATTCCCGAATCCTCTTGTTACTACTAGAGAAATTGACATTACGTAGACCGCGTTCGGCTGGTTGGCTTTGTTGTATCAAGCGTATGCGTTGCCGCCGTTGTTGCGCCATCTAACTTTTTAGTTGTTATCGTTTTGCCAGTTATCGAAAAATCGCCTATCATTTGCTGTATCAAGTACAAAGCCTGGGCAATCGTTGGAGCCACACCATCATCCGCGTAGCTTTCCGTCATTTGCGTTGTGTGAATATCGCTTACACTAATGTCGTTCAATGCCGCTATAGCCACACCGTTTGCAGTGATACCGGCGTTGTCTGGCGCAATCGTATTGGCGCCATCAGTCCCGCGCATATCCGTATTAGTTGTTGTCACATCGACAAGATCAACATTAACAACCGCACCCGATAAAGTAGTGATTGCCCCAGCGCTTACAATGTCCGTTGCTGCTATATCGTTTAGCCCTGTAATTTGCGCGGGTATAGTCGTTCCTGTATCGACCAGTATTGCGTCAACGTTTGCATCAACTGTCGCAAGATTTGCCGCCGTTGCTGCGTTGTCAGTCCCTCGCATATCGGTATTTGTCGTTGTTGTTGCCACTGTCGTGACGTTTGCCACTGTGTCGGTTGATGGGTCGAAATAGTCAGCACTAGGAAGCGTTCGAGCCTCCATTTCCGCATTTGTCGGCCCGTCATATGCTGTTATAGCTGCACTTGACGCACTCTGAATTTGAGCGTAATCAACTCGACCACCATCAACGATAGTCACGGCACCGCCTGAGCTATCTGTTAACGTGAAGTTGCCAAATATAGCCACCTGACCGCCTACACAGCTTGCATCAATAAGTATATTGCCTCCTTCTCCATGTATTTCTGATATCGACGAAGCAACCATGCCTTTTAACTGAATACCAACACTGGTTCTTGTAGATATAAATTGGACATCTGCAAGGCTATTAAAATCGAATGTAGGATATGTGCCAACAGCAACGGCGCGCGGAACGTCCCACGTATATGTGTTTGATGCTTGAGCTGCCACAACGTCCCCGCCGAACGCGCAATCTGTTGCAAAATAATCGCCAAGGGTGTTGCCATCAAGCCGGCAAGAGTCAAGGAAGACTCGTTGAGCGTTGGAACCAGAGTCATTACCCTGAATTCTTGCGCGCCTAAAATAGGAAAAACTTAGAGATCTACCATCCAGATTTACAACATACCCGCTCTGATCATTTTGGAAGTTGTACCCTTCGAAATCTTGACCTAATGCGCCTAAATTTGAACCATCAGATATGTTAAACGTGTTCAAACCTTGGGAATCTGCAATTGTTCTAGCGTCTGTAATGTTGTCGCTAGGATTAGATGCAGTTCCTACGCCAGAGCCGGTGCCTGAAATTCCTGTATTAGTGTTAATCCAAACAGCACCTCCCTCAAACCCCAAGGTTCCAGTTTGCGCAACAGCATATACAAAAACGCTATCTAATCGTAAAGTAGGGTTAGATTGAGCTGTTAAAGTTATAAATCTAGTTAGAACTCTACCTAGATTCGCGCCAGTACCCGTGTTTTCAAGGGGGATTAGAACAGCGTCAACAGTGTCATTTACTGACGTGTTACTTTTGCCCTCATAAATTGCTTTCGTTTCCCACGTAGTATTTGTCCAGTTGTATGCCTGTATATATATCTCATCATTGCCACCGTTTAATATACCTTTAAAATCAATCAAGGTAGCGATGCGATCAGGCCCAACATTAAACTCTTGCACTATATCAATTATATTGCCCGTATCATCTATAACCTGTCGGACATTATCGGTTGCCTTTAAATCAGCAAAAGTTCCTGAAGTTTGAACACCGACAAAGCTGACACCCTCTATCGAAGATAAAACATTGTCATTTTCAACAGCAAAAGGTATGCCAGATCCTGTTGCCGACCCTAGCGCATTTACCTGTGATTGCGTCGCCGGATATGTGTCACCTAGCAATCCAGTCACACCATCAAACTGAAGCTCTAGATTATCGGCGGCTGTTGTGTCGTCGCTAATAGAAATGATATTTGCATCAACTGAGGTATACACCTGGACGCTAGCCGTGATCGCTCCAGTACCGGTAAATGTGAAAGTAATATGCTCGCCGTTAGTTTCGGCCTGCGTTGGCGTGTAGCTGTGATAACCATTCCCCTCGTGAGCTGGTGCCGTTCCCGCGCCAGCCGTTTGGGTTCCGTTGTCGATAGTTACTAAGACAGAAACAGCGCCAGTGAAGGCGGTTCCATCTGCTACTGTCGTCATCTGTGCGCCAATGCTTTGACTCGCAACGTTCTTTTTCATGTCAGTATCACTGTATTATTTGATTTGTGTTTGATGCCCATGCTGCCTGAAACCCGCCGCCGCCCGTTACTTCGATTACCTGAAACCCTACGGCATCAGTGGCGCTATCATCACTACATAAACACGTTATCGTAACCGCAGCAGCAGTCAGCCCTGAAAATCGTACGTAGTTTCCGGTAGTGTCTGGAGTTCCTGCGCTTGTGCTTGTGACTTGCGTTAGCGTGCCAGAGTTGAAATTATCAGAGCCTTGGTTTTCGTAGTAATACGTTGTCGTGCCGTCGCTAACGCTGAACGTTTCGCCGCTTGCGTTCCCCACATCCTCAGCAAAATATATGATTATGTCGTACTCAGAATACGGGATTTCGCTAAAATCTATCGTTGATCCGCTAGCGTCATCAGTCGCAACGCCACGAGTAAACATATCGAACAGGTCACCAGACCCTACCGCTCGCGTGGTTTTGTTGCCTCGCATTGCAGCAGTAACCAAATCTAGAGTTGTGGCCGATCCGGTTTGATCCTCTAAATTTGTTTGTGACGTATTCGGAAACCCGCTGTATTGCAGCCAATTAGTATACGGCTCGACCCCAATTGTAGCCGTAGGGCTTACCGCTGTTCCGCTGCCTAAATCGCCTGATACCGCGTCACCGAATGCCATTATTTAGCACACTCTTTTAGTTGTTGTCTGTGTTTGACGTTAAACGTTTTAACTGCACTTTGAAGCAGTCCGAGCTGCACCGCCAACTCTTCATCTTTGACCGCGCCAGTACTCAACAATGAATTAGCGTGTGCTAACTGGTTGATAACTGTGAGTATTTCGACTTGAGCCGTTAGCGCTTGAATAGTGCCGTCGTGATCCTGCGTCTTGTTTCCCCACCAAAATATTGACACAACTATACCGAGTGACGTTACAGCACCAATTGTTTTTACTATCAAACTAAAGTTTTTAGCTAGCCAACGCATATTATCTCGATATAAAAACTGTTTCAGTCTCAGTGTGACGACATTTGTCACATTGTACCGCTAATTGTTTAATCTCAAGGCCCATTAAATCCAGCACTTTACGATCAATATCTGTCTGTATTGTAGCAAGGTTGCACACATAGTCATAATCTAGCCCGTATTTTTCAGCGTATAACTGGTATCCGATTTCTGGCGTTGAGCGCGCTTGGCGGCTTACTGAGTAGCGAACGTGAGACCTAAATTCACTTGCAAAGTGCTTAGCTAGTAAAGGCTTATCGACTGTGTATTGTTTCATAACGCTATTTTACGCGCCTTGATACGCTAGCGATACTAGACCGACGAACGAGCCGCATAGCACAGCAATAACAAGACGACCGGTCATATTGTAGTAGGCTCCTTCCGCATAAAAATATCCGAAAATCCCAGCGATCAATACTAGCGTCGATAACAGAATCATAGCACCCCCTCGATTTATATACATTTTAGCACTATTAAATTAATTTATATATTTAACGCAAAAAGCTTTACACTAAAGTAAAAGGCTGTATAATTCTAATCATCGAAACAAACAACGGGAAGCAAGAAAATGAAAACTACTAAAGAAGTTCTTGAGATTGCAATGGAAAACTCCGACAACGCTAAATCAGCAATTGATTTTCTTGAAGATGGCGCAGCAATGGCAGCGCTTGGAATCACCGACGAGGATCAAGATTCTGTTGAGGAAGCAAGCGAAATCTTATCGGGACCGATTTACAGCAAGGGCATTCAATACATAAACAAAACTGACGACGCGACTACAGAAACTCGATGGTTCCACGTCAACGGCGAAGTTTGGGGCCTGTGTGACGATGGGCGAATGCTTGACGAAGACGGTATTCCTTGCTCCGACGAGCCGACTGAAATCAAAGAAGCGATTGAAGAATACATCAATGTTGCGCCCTCTCAATTCGTTCGCGATTGCAACAGCAAAGAAGCGATTATTGACGGCTTAAAAGACGAATCTACTAGAACATTTCACGCGGCCAGCTACTTAGCCGACGCTGTTTTAGATGATCTGAATTATCTTACGCACGCTTGTTGTCACACTAGAGAAGAAAACTTGGCGGCTCAACTTGAAATATTTGTAGATGCTGGTGCGGTTTTTGACCACAAAGAAGCTATGGCGCTAGCTAACCGCCTTCTAGCCGCATCCTAAAAAACTAAGGGGCTACGGCCCCAATAGGTGAACCATGAAAAAAAATAATTGCAATCTAATAAACTGCCCTATTTGCTCCGACGCTAAACGCTATGACACGATAGACGAATACAAAGACGCGGAGTTTGACGGTGACTATAAAGCTGTTGCTCAATTCTGGGGGTTTAATCCTGCGATGTTTTCGCAGCTACGACGCAAAAAAACGTATCGATTTGAGGTTGCGAAAAATGGCGATCATTCACGAATCAACGAAAAGCGCGAGACTAAAGGGGCTATGCAATGAAAAGCAGCATTAAAACCATAGCGACAATTATAGTCTTTTTTGCCGCTGGCTGGTTTGCACATTTTTTATACATGGACTATCAGATATTAACAGGCAAAATGCAGCCTGCCGTCACAGCCAGAAACAACGGATGGTATGTTGAGTATAAGCCCAGCGAGGATTTAAGCGATGAATAAAAAAAGCGGGCTAATCAAAGCCGTCGCAATAGTGACATTTTTTGTCATAGCATCTATAGCTGTATCAACTTTGGAGTATTCAGCATGAGCGAATTCAGAACCGCTTTACAGTGCCAAGCGCGAGGCTGTGACGGCTGTGTAGTGTGCGATAGAGAGAATTATACTCAGGACGATCTTTTACAGTATAGAGCTATCGAAAAAGAGCTTAATGAGAGAATGAAAGACTTTCCAGAGTTTAACAATGGATAGAATCATGTAGTACAATGTATTGAGTGTATATTGATAAGGGCAGGTAACGCCCATTATGCGGACCTAAACTAACGAAGCCGAAACAGGGCGCACTTATGTACGTCGTAAGTGCGGAATCCTTAGTAGGACGGATCGAGTACTCCGAAATGGTAAGCCCTGCTCTTTTCAGTATACATTCATACATAGAAGCTTACAAAAAACCCGCTATTCAGAAATGTCTAGCGGGTTTTTTATTGGGAGTCTTTGCAGAGACTTAACCCAGGGCAACGTGCTATCAACAGCATATAGATTATACCACAAAAAAAGCCCCTAGATTTTTTACGTCTAGAGGCTTTACGATCATTCTTTATCTTGCCCTTTTGGGAACTTCCAAACAACTAAAAAAAGCAGCCCAACAAGCAGTGCGTCAGCTAGAAATGACATAAAGAAAAGCCTAAAATCTACAACCACTATAAACACCCCGATTATCACAATCAGGGGCGTTTTTGCTTTGCTGAAAAAACCCACTAAAACTCAATACCTAGGCTTTTCGGATTCAGGCCAAGCTTACTAGCAATTTCGCCAAGAATCTTAACTTCTTCAGGCTCCATTTCACCGTCAGCCATTGCAATGGTGTACGCCGCAACAAAAACGTCTTCCGACTCTTCTGTAGAGCTTGCGCAGTCTGCGATCTCGCGCATGATCTGCATTTTTCCGATCAAAAAACCAGCATCAAGCATATTGGTGAACTTATCTACCATCTTGCCAATTTCACCACCAAAACCCTGAAGCGCTGGGTGTGCACCCAACTGAGAATTTAGGTTTTCAATTTCTTCAGGCTCAATCTCACCATCAGCAGCGGCCACCAAAAGACAAGCGCCAACCAAGCCTTCAGCTAGATCTTTGTTTTCCATTTTCTTTACTTCATTTTTTAACTGACTTGCTTTCTTACCGAATAATTTACCTAACATTTTTTTTCGCCTTCTCGTTTTGCTACTGCCGAAAATACAACATCACCTTTGGGTTTTTGCTCTTTCCATACGATCCTAACGCTACCGACTTCTAGTGCCCCCCTAAGTAATGCTGGATTTTTAACAATCTCAGTAATAGTTAAAGTTTTCATTTTGTTTTTCCATCTAAGGAGCACACATAGTATTCGAATAGATCAAACAGTGTCAACTATTATTTATACCGGACACAAAAAAGCCCTTGAAAGGCGAATAACAAGGGCTTAAGATTGTTTTTTTTGCCGAATGGTGTTGACGCACCTTGGGTAAACAGTAGAGATAGTACGGTTCAGCCCTTCACGGCAAGCGTTATATTATAACACTTATACTGTTTTTCCAACCTTTCGGCATCGTCTATTTGATGCGCGTACGGTAACGACGATAATCTAAACCGATTCCGACACCCAAAACTATAACCGGCACACTTTCGCCAAACTAGAAATCACGCACTAAGCGACATCTGAAAACGGACTAGCTAAAGCATTATTTATAATGTGGATTAGAGCGGTGTTGTTATGGCCGATGTATCTCACGGCATAGCAGTAAACAGAGACTTAATTGACCAAGTTTGCGACTTAATCGCATAGGCAACCGGCAAGTTGAAAAACTGTTCTCTGATAACGTGATTGATAGTGACTGATACTAATTAGATCCATCTAGTGTGCTTGTAGGTCAAGTGACGCTCTAAGTGACAACTATGTCCAAAATCTACCTAAACGCATTATCTATCAAATAGACCCGAAGAACTTAATTAACCTTTTTCGTAAATAACCCTTGCATAGTTAACCTATTATGTTAATATAACTACATCGAAACGAAACACACACAAGGCGCAATGATATGAAACTTTATATATACAACAACGAAAACCAAGTGATTGCAATTGCTGAAGGTGAAAGCAATGACGAGTGCGAATCAAAGGCTCAGCCATATGCAAACGATTACGGAGCATCTTATAGCGATGCTGGCTTATGGGTAAATGACGAGGAATCATTAAAAATATAATTAACCTAAAAGCAGCTATAGAGGCCGCCAACGCAAATCATCGAAACAAAGCACACAAGGAAAGACGAGATGAGTTTTAAAAAGTTCATAAAAGCACTGAACATTGAAAGCAACCAAGAAGCCTACACGCCCAAGCCTAGACCTGACAGAGAAAAGATTGTATTTCATGGTGGGTGCCTTGGCTGTACTCAGCAATCTAATCAGCCAAACGGTGCGGATTTTTGTGTAAATTGCAAATACTTTGAATTTGATATGGACTTGCCAAGCTTAAGCAATGAGCCTCCACGCCCGTCCGACATAGCTAGAGAAGAAATAAAACGGAGGCTAGGGCTGAATGGGTGAAAATATAATTAACTTAAAGGCGGCTATAAAGGCCGCTAACGCAAATCATCAGCAGTGGGCGCAATCACAAGGTATAACGCCTAAGACGGTCTCAGAGCTAATCAAAGATGGTGCAATCGTAGTTGGTACGGTTGTATATCGTGAAACTAATTATCGTGTAGAGCCACGTACTAAAGGGGGTGATGTATGAAAACAAAATATTCGTTAGAAAAGTGTATCGAGGAGGCTGATAGGTTCATAGTTGCAGCTCAAGAAGCTATTAATGATTTAGATAGGTGCTCGCATTACAGCAAGGAATGCGCCACAGCAAAAAGAAAATCAATGGACCTAACAAACGCACTTGTTGAGCTTAGAAAATCTAGTCATTACGGCTAACTAACCACGCACTATAGAAGGCGATGTATGAACCTATTCGACCAGATAACAGAATTCTTCACGCGCGACGATAAGAGCGAGTTAGAGCAAGACTTGATAGAAATGCCCGACGACGCCAGCGCAACGATTATAGCGGCTATTGAGGCCGAGCTAGCAGCACTAGAAGGTAAGGAGTAGATATGGATATGAAGGTAGAAATTAGAGAGGAAAAAGGAGAGGTTACTCGGGTGCGGGTAAATATAGGCTGTGCGCGATTTGATATTACCGAGCAGTTCGGCAGGCTGAACATTCTAGCAAGCGGGGAATTAACTGTATCCCCTCGTTGCTCAAATGTAATTGAACTTGAAGCTGAGGCCGAGTGGGTTAACAGCTAACAACATAGAGAGAACAGTAATGTATAAGCCAATTAAAAAATATTCTATGATTTCAACGCACGACCAAGGCGTCTTGGCGCACACAGATCATGAACACCATGAGAGCGCAGATTGGCCAACGCAGTGGTGCAAGTCTGATGATGTAGAGGCATTAGAGCAAGAGAGCGACGGATTTAGACAGCTACTAGAAGAGATCAAGGCTATCTTTGAGCGGTGCGACAAGCGCGCACTTGGGACTTGCACGCTTCAAGGTGAGCCCAGCTTTAACGTTCTTGATGACTTACTTGACGCAATTAACAGAGAGCTACATAAAGGAGGTGAATCATGACTAAACGATGCCCAGAATGCGACCAAGAGTCACCAGAAACACATTCATGCCCTGACTTTGAGCGCTACAAATGCATAAATAAGCAGTGCAATTTAGCCGCTTTTGACATACACCGATCCACACGAAATTTGCGTTATATGTCATATAAGGTGGTTGAGGAGTAACAAAATGAACTACAAAAACCCAAAAGACGACACGCCACCGTTCGACGTGTGGCTATTTTTAGAAATTGGCGACTTTTTCACTGTCGGTAGAGTAACTCGGCTAAGCCCGAATGACGTTGGCGCAATGTCGGAGCACGACCATTTTTGCGAGAGCGAAACCGAATATTTAGAGTATCAATTTTTTATACAGTGTATGACGACAAAGCACGAATTAAATTTAAACGCAATCTATCGAAATCCAGATTGCGGTTTTTTCGATAGCGACTTCATCGACCATTATTCAGATTCCATCAAATCTTGGTCACTACTACCTGCAAAAGTTGAGGTGAAACCATGACAGACCTAACCCAATGCCCGACCTGCGGAAAAAAAGAGGCTTACTGCTATGTAGAGCACGCTCTAGCTAAATGGCTTGAGTGTCTCAACAGTGACTGTAGAGAGCTTTTTACAGTTAAAAACGAAGAGGCCGACGCTAAAAACCGGCTTTAATCTCGCTATATATTTGCTAATAAAGGAAAGACAATGGGAATATTTAGATGGTTACGAAAATCAACGTGCAATCATGAGTTTTCAATATCAGAAATAACACTTACTGGAATTAAAAGGCCGTTAAAGCCGACATCTCAAGACTTTTACTGGAGCGAGTGGAGAGAGTACCACGAGAAACTTCGCTACCACGATAGCATAGTAAAGCGAGTGTGGTGTTTATGCAGGAAATGCAACACCGGTTACTACTCAACATGCGGGCTAAGTCTACCTGGAAAGCTTGTTAGATAGCTTATATTTGCTATACTCGATGTACGCAGTGTGACAACTGTAAACAATGCAGACGACAAGAGAATCTTTTCATAGTGCCCCTTGTTGCCGTAAATCTCTAACTACCCTTAGTTTCGTTGCCTGCGCGGCATTGTCACCGAGGGGCGCTTTAAAAAGGTTCTTTATGTCTCTCACAAAGTCCAAAGGATGGGTTTGCATTCATCGAGAAATGCTCGAATGGGAGTGGTACGACGACATTAATACGTCTCGCCTATTCATTCATTGCATCCTGCGAGCTAACCACACCGCAACCAAATGGCGAGGCCACGATATCAATCGAGGGGAGTTTCTAACGTCGCTCGAAACGCTATCTAAAGAAACTGGCTTAACAGTCTCTCAGGTTCGCACGTCATTAAAAAAGCTAGAATCAACGAATGAGATCGCAAGCTTATCGCAGGCTAGAAGCCGCATGATTACTGTGCTTAAGTACAATCACTATCAAGACAATGACAAGCAAAGTGACAGGCTGATCGCAGGGTCATCGCAGGATGATCGCAGGATGATCGCAACAGATAACAATGATAACAAGAAAAACAATGAAACAATGAAAACAAATAGTGCTGATGTCGAGACGATTATAGATCACCTGAACCTGAAAGCTGGAACGAACTTTAAGGCATCAACAAAGGCGACTCAGAAGATATTAAACGCTCGATTAAAAACCTATTCAGTTGCTGACTGCATGAGTGTCATCGAGACAAAGTGCGCCGAATGGAAAACAGATTCAAAAATGTCTGTATACCTTCGACCTTCAACACTGTTCAACGAAACAAAATTCGAGGGCTATCTCAATCAACCGGTAGTTAGCACTGAATACAGCTCAATAACTCAACAAAACATAAACGCCCTAAGTGGCTTGGAGCTCGACTAATGGAAAAGCACGAACAAGATTCATTCAAGCAAACGCTTATCGGTATTGGTGAGCTCCACGGCAAGCAGATAACGCCTGCACTGGTAACGATCTATTGGCAGGCAATGAAAGGCTTCACGCTAGAGCAATTCAGCGAAGGCATTAGTAAACATTGCCTAGACCCTGACTGCGGCCAATTCTTCCCAAAGCCTGCTGATATTGTTAAACAGCTACAAGGGACCAGTAAGGACAACGCAAGAGCTGTTGAGGACCGTGCAAAAATAGCGTGGTCCGTACTTATGGACCGAGTAGCTAGAATTGGGCATCACGGCAACTTAGAGCTTGACGACAAGCAAGCAATAGCAGTCGTAAAAGCCATGGGCGGCTGGAGAAAGCTTTGCATGATAACTTACGACGATATGCCATGGCGCGAAAAGGAATTTATCTCACTTTACGACACTTATGAGAATACGCCGCTTGAAATGCTGCCTAGCTCCTTACCAGGGCTTGATGACTTAACGAAACACAAGAAAGAGGCGCAAGAGCAAGCCGGCAACGTAATGGCCGGCCTAGAGGCTTACAGAGCGAGGATAGGCAAAGATGGATAACGAGAAAATAACAGATCAAGAGCTAGCTGAGCTCGACAAGCGCGGCTACAAACTAGACTGGCCTGAATACGAATACGATCACACATGCAGAGAGTGGGCTATAGTGCTCAATACTGGAGGCGAAAATGGATAAGCAGAAAGCAAAAATAATATCATTGCAAATAATAATGGTGCTAATCGGCTGCGTCCTTATCGGAAATGTAAACGTGGCTTTTGGCGTGCTTCTGTTTTTATGGGCTGACAATCTTAATAATGCAAGAAAGCCTAAGGGCGATGTCAATACTGGAGAAGAGAAATGAGCGATATATCTAAAATCGAATGGCAAACGTCAGAGCCGCCGGCAAATGTCGTGCTTTACGTGCTGTGCGACGACTACACGTTCGATTACGTCACAACAGCTACACGCATAGACTACAAGAAGCAAAACCCTAAGCAGAAGCGCGTAGGCTGGCGATGGGTTGATGAGCACGGCGAAAGGCTAGGCAGAAAAGACACCCCAAGCGCATGGGCTTACATTATCAATACTGGAGACGGAAATGGAAATACTTGAAAGCTTTGAATATTGGAAAATTACTGCGGTACTCGTCGCCTTGCTAGTTGGGATAGTCGTTATCGAAGTGATAGCAAGAATATTCTTTAGTCGCAGGGTGAACGTTGAAATACACCAAAAATACGGGTCAATACGAGCCGTTAGCATTCAGGTAGGCCGCGACACTGAAGTAGACGACCTAATCAAGCGAGCCCGTAACATAGACATAGGTAAAGAATAGCGTAAAAATATATTGCATTGATGTGGTCATGGTGTACACTGTGGTCATAGCAATCAATAAGGCGAAATCATGAAAGATCAGCGAAAGCGTAAGCATGTAAATTTAGAGCACGAACGGCCATTACGCGTGCTAGCGAACCACAAACACGACGGAAATGTAACCGACGCTATGAACTCGTGTATAGCTAAGGGCTTACGCTGCCCAAACCTCACGCCTGATCAAGTAGCGGAATTGACCGGCGAGGCTAATAAGGCTGCTAGCGATGAATAGAGACCTATTAAAATTATTTCTACCAGAACCAAGCGAGCAAGAAATACGCGAGTTGTGTAGAGCTAAAAAAGAGGAGCTGGGATTTGATATTGAAAAGTCTACATTTCCGCTCAATCCGCTTTCTATAGAACCTACGATTAGTATAGAAGAGGCGGTCAAGCTGCTTGAATTATGGGATTCGGTGTTGGATTCGGTGTTGGATTCGTTGGGGGTCTCTGTGGGGGAATCGGTGCGGAAATCGGTGTGGGAATCGGTGGGGGACTCTGTGTGGGATTCGGTGGGGGACTATGTGTGGGACTATGTGTGGGAATCGGCGGGTGGCTTGATGCTGGCTTATACCTCATCGATATTTTACGGTGTTGAGTCTTGGCACGGTGTCGAACATGAAAAAGGGGTGAACCCATTTCAGGCAGGAATAGACCTATGGGAATCTGGATATATAGCAGCGTTTGACGGCAAGAGCTGGCATTTAATGTGTGGAAAAGATGCGAAGGTAGTTTGGACGGGGAGCTTTAACGATGAATAGAGATCCAATCAAGCCAAGACGCGACCAATTCAGCAACGGGCCTGCGGGCAGTATCAAATATCTAAGCGCTTTCGTCACGTATCAGGGCGCGCAATTAGTTTTGTTAGGCAGAGAAATCAAGGCGCTAAAGAAAAAGGTGCTGGCACTAGAGGCTAGGCTTAGGGAGGCTGAGGGGCGCGGCATGATAGCTAAGCACAAGCTTTATTTAAGCAAGAGAGCATAGGTGATTTATTAAGACGTCAGATAAAAACAACGTATGCGGTAAAATAAAGCCAGCTGTGACACATAGATGCTGCCCAAAATGTGGCTATCTTATGTCGCAACTTGAGGTGGACTTGATTCGTTTTGAGTTGCGTTGTCAGCGATGCAAAGAGCATACGATAAAAGAGTTTCAACCTATGCAGCTTGAGCATAGCCAGAATTAATTCACATATAACTAGATAGGAGTAAGAACGATGAAAGTGAAGCGAAACATAAGGACGAGCTTAACGCTTAAATGCGACAATCCAAGCGATACGTTTACGGTTGAGCCTACCAATATGGGCGAACCTTATCGCGAAGGCATATTAATCGGCATTGAGAATACTAACGAGTTTAACAAAAGCGTACATGTGATGCTTGAAGATAGCGAAGCCAAGCAGTTGCGTAATGTGCTGATTAATCGCTACCCGATAGATTAACTTTTAACGCCATAGGGGGCGGTATATATGACAGATCAAGCAGAGTTAGAAGTGGCAGATCTTCACTACCTTGAAGAGCTATACGAAGAGCATTCAGCAGCTTCTGACGAGTTCGAGGCAGAAAAGGCTAATATGACTAGCGCTAATCGAGAGTATGCGCTAGAGAGTCTTTCAGCTAAAGCTAGAGCTATCGAGAGTTTTGAAGCTGATCACCCGAAAGCGGCTAATGCGTTTTGGGGTGATGAATAAAAAAGCCCCATTACGGGGCTAGGCTATCGGCTATTTGCTGAAGTTCGTCAACTTGCGATTTCATGAATCGGTATCGACTCTTCTGCACCTTCTTCCTCTGCCTCTGGTTGTGATAATCCGCAGCTTTCGGCATACACATCGAGATCTTCACTGTTAATAGTTCCAGCATTAATCGCATCTCGCAACACTCGAAAGGCCTCGGCATGAATAGCTTTCTCCTTTGCAATTTTAGCCTCGTACTCCTCGATCGCCATCTTAGCTGGCGCAATAGAGTCGCGAAGCTTTTCAATTTTGGCATCGTTTTTATCAATCAGATCTGACTCTGTTTGCATACGTTTCGTAGCCTGAGAATTTGCTTCTTGTAGCTCGTTGATGCGTGATTCGATTTCGTTGATTTTGTCTAAAACGCTCATGGTATAAATTCCTCTAGGCCGTACACACTGTGCGGCACATGTAATTGATTGGGGATAATTCTGTGGGTATCTTGTCAGTATTCTGTGTGCAAGGTGTGGATGAGCACGCAGATAGTAAAATGGTTGCTAGGAGTAGAGTTTTCATTTCTTAATCGCTCGAATCAATGCTGATACGCCAGACTGTATTGGGTGCCCGTTAGCTGCGTTAAATCGCTGTGATTGCTCGGTTTGAATGGCGCCAAAGTAGGCTTTTAGCACATAAACGAGCGGAGCTATTACGCTGGCAATAAGCGCCCAGTTATTAGCTAAGGCGTTAATCATTGCGTGATCGCCATTTACCGCGGCATAACAAAGCGTCCAAACCGCGGTAACAGCGCACAATGCTAGAATATGAAACGAGTGTTTAGCTATATACGGTCGTGTTGACTGCGGGTTCTTGGCGTCATGTGAAAGCATGATTTTAGTTGTATCCGCAGACTCAACGATTCTAGTTTTTTCAAGATCGATATCGGCATTAAGAATAAGCGCTCTTTGTTCCGCAGGAAGGTTAGCAATAGCCGCGTCAACATCTGAACCCGTTGCAGTGGATGGGAGCTGCCTATCACTTGGAAGTAGCGCATTAACTGCACCAAGAATGGCGCCACCACCTGGCACCACTTCGGAAAATACCGCTGTAGCAGCTCTTTTTATGAAGTCTTCGAGTTTCACGTCATTTCACCCGTTCGCAATATTTCAGCGTTTCTCATTGCTCGGTTTTGAGTTTGATCAGCGTAACGAGAATCCATCAGCTCATTAGCTGCAACTTCCCATTTTTCAGCTTTTAGCGCGTCGATCATCTTTTTGAATTTGAGCATACCAGCTACACCCATTTGATAGCACATATCAACTATGACGATTTGGCGTGCTTCGTTGAGTTCAATAAACCAGTCGTGACTTGCTGATAACTCAGATAGCAAGTCACATAGAATGCTATCTAGCCATACGCGAGCAACGTGCTTCGGCATAAGAATTGTCTCTAGATTAAAGCCTACGCCAATCGTTGGCACATGCAGCGTATCTAAATACATATTCGGTCGAAAACCCTCCTCATCCCAGATCTTTTGCTGTAGCTTACTTTTCACGCCAAAATTCCTCTTTATCTAGTTTGTATTTGCCGGCACGCTCTATGACGACATAGCCACTTATGTAGCGACTCATATTCTGACTATAAGCGCCGACTAGTTCGCAAAATTTGGCTTTGTTGCCGCCAAGATCCGCAAGCATTTCAGCTACTTCGTGTATTTTTACTTTTGTTGTAATCATTTGATTGACATACCCAATAATATGATTATACTTTAGCTCATCGAAGGCATTTAAGCAATTAGGAAATACTATGTTTACATGGCAATCAATCAAAGTTTCAAGTTTAAGCAAGTCTGATATAAAACTAATAAAATTACTTAGGGGATGGAAATGATACGACGACAACTAACACGGAAAGAGCGCGCAAAATTAGAGCGCGATACTCGAAAGATTCTTGCCAAGTGGCGATCTATCGGTGTTAATTTGGCTCCGCAAAAACGCCTAAACTACTCACTCAAGAAGGCTGACAAATGCGTACTAACGGCATGACTCAACAGCAAGCAATAGAAAAGCGCATGGCTCAGATAAAGCGCAACGGCATTAACGATCGAGCTGAAGGGCTTCCGTCTATGCCCGGGCAAGCAAGCCCTTACTACGAAGGCTACAAGCAGCAAAGCGAAAGAATGGGACTGAGGACGGTAAAATGAACGAAAGCTTAAATATATATCAAAGAATTAACGCTGTAATGAGCGAATGCCAATATATTCAGAAAGTCGGGGCGCAGCAAGGGAAGGGCGTTAAGTATGATGAAGTAATGGCAATGATCCGCGAGCTTTTAATTAAGCACGGAATTGTTATGGTTATGCGTCAATTGTCGCTAGATATTACGGGCGGCGTCGATGGAACAAAGCAGAAGGTATATCAGGGCCATTACGAAATGGATCTTGTAAACATTGACGCGCCGACCGAGATTGTTACACATTCTACATTTGCCCACGGCATGGACGGAGGAGATAAGGCTCCAGGCAAGGCGCACACGTATGCGGCTAAATTAATGCTTGTAAAGGGCTTCGGAATCGAAACCGGAGAAGATGAAGAAAGCAGATCAGAAAAGCAGGACCGAAAAAACACAATATCTGACGCTGAACAAAAAAGCCTAGCTGACATGATTCGCGGAGATTCGAAACTATGGAGCAAGCTTTGCACTGCATACAAGATCAGCAACTTATCAGAGGTTCCAAGCTCTAAGCTCGCAGAAATGACCGGACGAATTGAGAAGTTTTGGAGTGCCAAAAATGCAAATAATTAGAGGCGTTGATCAAGGATCAGGTGAGTGGCTAGATATCCGGCTAGGCAAAGTCACCGCAAGCAAATTTAAAGATGTTATGGCCGGCGGCAAAGGCGCAACTAGAAAAGCCTATATGCTTCAGCTCGCAGCTGAAATAATAACAGGCATGAAAACCGACACATTCAAAAACAAGGCAATGGAATGGGGGACGGAAACCGAAGATCAAGCGCGCGCTAATTACGAGCTTAACGAGTCGCTAGAGGTCGAGGAGGTATCCTTTGTACTGCACGACACTTTAAGCGCTGGCGTAAGCCCTGACGGCCTTGTAGGTGATTGTGGGCTAGTCGAGTTTAAGTGTCCGAACACTACTACCCAGATCGAAACGTTCTTATCTGGAAAGATGCCAACGACTCACAAAGCGCAAGTTCAAGGCCAATTGTGGATAACTGAGCGCGAGTGGTGCGACTTCGTAAGCTACGACCCCAGAATTAACGGGGCCGCTGAATACTTTTGCGTTCGCATAAATCGTGACGATGAATATATAAAAACGCTAGAAGAAGGCGTGATCAAATTTATTAATGAACTAAACGAGCTAGTAGGAAAATTACGATGAAAGTAGGTGTGAGCTTAAAGATTGACGTTACAAAAATAGACAAGGCGCGACTGTTTGTGGGGCAAAAAGGCAAATACTTAGACGCAACGGTATTTATTGATGTAGATGAAAAAGATCAGTACGACAAAAACGGCATGATCACTCAAGACGTGACGAAAGACGAAAAAGATCAAGGCGTAAAAGGCAATATCCTTGGAAACTGCAAGGTTTTCTGGAAAGATCAAGGCGCTAGTTATGCGCCACCTCAACAGCAAAGCGCTCCACCTCCACCTCCACCAATGGATAGCATGGACGACGATATTTGCTTCTAACAACACCTAGCGCTCTTATGGGGCGCTTTAACTAACAATGTAGGGAGTAATTAAGTGAAAACAATGTTTTTAATTGCGATAACGTTTTCTTTTTTCGGTTGTGGTCATGAGCTCGGCGATTGCGTCTTGGTTTCAGGTGGCGAATCCGTTGTGGTTGCTAAGTATTTGAAATTTAGTGGTGGTTTCCATTATTACGAAAAAGATGGTGAAATAATGTCAATAAGAGAGTCCGTATATACATCAGTAGACTCGTGCATAGATGGAGATAATCATGGACGCTAACACACTGCTAATTGTCGCCGCATCTTTTGGTTACACATTTATATGCTTAGGCGTATTTCTGTGGTATTTACATAAATCTGAGCGCGAGATACATAAGTATGAGTAAGCTAACAAAGGCGGCTAAAGGCCAAGAGTGTACGGTAAATATTTTCCCGTATTGCAATATGAACCCAGAGACTACGGTACTTGCCCATGCTCCATGCGAAGATAAGTGCATGTCTAAAAAGAGCCCTGATTTTTGGGGCGCTGATTGTTGTAGTGCCTGCCACGATGTTATCGATGGCCGCACACGAACTGACATACCGAGCGATGAGATTTACCTGTGCCATATGCGTGGCGTGTATCGCACAATTAAAAGACGAATCGAGCAAGGGTTGATTAAGCTATGAGCGAGCACACAGAGCAATGCGCAGTCGTTAAGTGGTTTAAGCTTCAGTACCCGAAACATAAAAGGCGAATTATAGCAATTCCGAACGGGGCGGTGTTGTCGGGAAATAAAATTCAGCGCGCTAAACAAATGAACTATTTAAAAGCCGAGGGATTGAAGGTTGGCGCTAGCGATTTGTTCGTAGCTGTTACAACAGATAAGCATTCTGGCCTTTGGCTGGAAATGAAAGACAAAAAGAAAACAAAGTGCACTGTAAGCCAAGACCAGCACGCTCACATGGTGGATATGATCGAGGCGGGATATGCCGCAACGTGGGCGGCTGGATTCGATAGGGCAAAGGAAGTCATCGAAGAGTATATGCTAGATGAAAATAATCGATAGAAAGAAGCCGATGACCGGAGAGCTGGCAAGTCGAACGCAAACCGGAACGCCTATTATTCTTTGGCACAATCAAACATACAGCTCTTTAAGTCGAAAAGACCTTAAAGCAAAGTTTTACGGAAAGCTGCGATATGAGTTTATAAAATGATAGATCTAACGGACGCTGAGAAAGCGCTAGAATTTCTCAAGAACACAGACCAAGAGGCAGGCCGCAGAAAGGCGTATGCGAGCGCTCTAGACGATATGCGCAAAACCGTATTGGCTATGACGTACAACGAGCTAGAAGCAAAGGGGAGCGCCGCAGATAGGCTCAAGAAGGCTGAAGGTAATCCAGACTACCTAGCGCACTTGGAAAAGCTACGAAAAGCCAACGAGGATTACCACATAATGAACAATCAAAGGATCACCGCATCTACACAAATTGAAATGTGGCGATCAGTAAACAGCAACCAAAGGAAGGGCAATATTTAGCCCTCCAATCGTTAACTACATGAGTCTAGATAAATGATTAACTACATAAAAAATCTAACCATTGCGATTATTATAATGCTCATTATTTACAGTCTATTTTACTGCTATGGATGAAAAACAAGTGTTAGCCTGACTGATGTCGTAGCTGTTATAACGTTCATAGCTACGCCAATGTTTGAACTGTCACAAAGCCACTCGGCAAATTCAGCTAGCGCTATAGTCGTTCCAGCACCGTTAGTAAGTCGGTAAAAGTCATTTGTCGTTATGTTGTTTTCTGAGGTTATATCAACGGTCGACGAGCTTTCTAAGCCGTCAGCAGCTTGGTATTGACCAACGCCCAGCGTCCCGCTCGTTATGTTAGTACGATCTCGCACGATAAAGGAGTGAGCTGTTCTTGCGTTCGTTGCGCTTAGCTGTATAGCTGTGACTTCTATCATCGACGGAACAAAGCCGACGTTGAAATTTACCAATCCCGTAGAGCTTGCTGTATATTGCTGAACCACCTTTCCTTGAGATCCGTGCCCCTGATTTCTGTATATGTCAACTTTATGCGGTAGCGCGACATTGCCAGCAAGACACTGTATTTGACTTGACGGAGAAATACCTGAGTTTGCGTATTTTCCGTTTTCTATACTCACGTCGCTAACTATATTATCTGTTCCAGCCTTCGATAACGCGACACATGACCGTGCTTGAGGAGATGACCTATAGTCCGTCTGAGTTGTTCGAACTCGTATATCGACACAGGGGGTATCTAGTAGTGATGAGATCACCACCCCATCTAGCTTGTCAACAGTCGTGCCGTCGATTCCAGAGGCTACAGCAAGAGGTTTGACAGGGTAAAGTATACTGTTATCTCTGACTATATCTCTAAGCGACACGTCGACATCAACATCGTTGCAGCCAAGTATAGAAACGCCATCTAGGGCCGTGTTCGCTATACTCCCGCGAGCCTTAACACCCGCGCAATAGTTAAGCTCTACACCAGACGAGGCTATATCCGTCAGTGTTGTGCCATCTATGCTGCAATCTATATCGATATCTTTAGCGTACGCTGAAAATATAGTGGATTCACCATTGTCTCTAAATTCGCCGCTAAGACTACCGCCTTTAACGGGATTGAACGTAACAGCCGATCTTACGTTGTCATAGGCGTGATAATTGTCGATTATAGTATTCTCGCTGGGAACAAAATTACTCGTTCCTCCTGCCTCGCCCATTATTGCCCTATGATTCATGATAAAGCCTGAATCAGCACTGGTATCAATGCCGTTTAGCTCAAAAGTTCTACCTGATAAGTTTGCAACTGTATATTCCCCATCCGGCACACTGGCCAAACCTGTCACTTCTTCGATGTAAACCTTTGAGCCATTCGAAACCGATCCGGGCGGGTTAGAATTTAGCGTTACCACGGCGGGATTAGCTTTTGTTATGCCGACAATAAGACGGACGCCGCCGAACGACTGTACATAAATTGGAGAACTAATGTCGTCGTCTTTGCCATTGTCGTGCGCAATACAGTTCGTTATCTTCATATTCAAGCAGCCGAGATCTTCTATCCCCCCGTTGCTCTCGTGATTTATTATCTCAACTCTATTGCAAAATGGATTGATGACACCGCGAAACGATAGACAAGGGCCTTTAGTCGCATAGCTAGCGTCTGGATACGCTATGTAGCTTCGCCCCGCACCGTCAATAGTCAAGTCCTCAAATCCTATATCGGAATCTTGACGCACGCGGTTGATAGGGATATTTGCATTTCTATACATCGGCATGGTTAGCGGCATCGAATTACTAACTCCAAACACTGTTAAGCCGACACCTGCGCCTTTCGACACAGTTTTTGATCTTTTTACTAGCTCCGATGATTGTATTGTTGTTCCGATTGGGTATTTTGCTATTCCACCGGTCGATGCGAATGCTGTGTACATAGCTTGTCTCGCAGCTGTATCATCAGTTGACCCATCGGCTAATACACCGACAGACTTTGCGTTTATGACCCCGTCAACAATGATAAGCTCCCATTCATGCCCCAGCGCATCACTAAGCTTTGCGTCGCCAAGCTGGGCGGGCGACTGACTAACTGCAAGCCCTGTCACGCCGGTTTTTCTCCATTGTGCTGCGCCACCGTCGCCCTCACTGCTATAACCCTTCGTTTCGACAATCTGTCCAGTCGCAATAGAGGACATATCGCTAATTATTAAATTTTCAACGGTGGAAAATGCACTTTCGTCTGAGGCTGAACCGCTCAACACGACAACGTTAGGGTAGTCTATGACGCCATCAACTGAAGCTGCTTGAATATCATAAGTTCCCTCTTCAACGTAAAACTGTGCGCGCCCGTTAGTGTCGGCAGTGAACGGATTATCAGCCGCCAATGTTCCCTCTATGTTTACCCATAAATCCACCAGGCCACCGCCGTTTTCGGCAGTGTTTTTTACCGAAACTATAGCGCCAGGAATGGTCTGCCCGCTGGTCGTTTTAGTTATAAATCTATCATAAATTGCTATAGCCATTTAGTTCACCTGTGGGCCTAATATGTTTGCTGTTCCTGATATTGTAACAAAACTAACACCATCAATGGCAGCTCCAGCAGCGCCGCCAGCGCTAGACGCTGAAGCGCCCGAAACACCTGGTGTTCCGCCTGCGCCGGACTGTCCTGGCGCAGGATCACCGCCCAAAGTATCCGTCCCACCTGGTGATCCTGCAATGTTTCCAGCACCGCCGCCACCATTTAGACCGCCACCTATAGATGAGTATCCCCCGCCTCCGCCCCCGCCCCAAATATCAAAAGTTCCAATAATATCAACGGCAAAAGTTGTTAGCAGTGCTTTGCCACCTGACCCTCCAGCGCTTCCAGACGCGCCATTCCCGCCGTTACCGCCCGCCCCCTGTATCCTTCCGTCACCGTCAATCTCCAAAATAACCCCAGCAGGCCAGCTACCAACATCAAGAGCCGGCTGTCCTGTAGAGTTTGAACCTATGCTAACTCCGGTAGAAACAACAAGTCTAACGGTATTGCCGGAAACGGCGGGAGAATATATAGCATCATGAAGAGATCTAATATTTACGTTTCTTGTGTCGGTATTGATATTTATTATTCTAAGGCCTGGAACTGGGGGCTCTACTGTTCCAAAATTAACCTCCTCGGACACTATGGAGTATACGCCGTTTTTCTCCTCAATCGATATAACTTGGCAGCTTATCGGGTCAGCAGTATCACCCTGAGAATCTTCGAAAATATGACTCTGAATTGTTATAGTATCCCCAAGGCTAATGGGAGGCGTATTTATACAAGAGACAGGTATTTTTTTTGGTGTCTTTTGATATCTTGCAAGAATTTTATCGGAAACAGCGCTAACAGCAGGAAAGTTATCAGTTGTTATCCATCTGCTTGTTATAACTCTAATTGCTGGAGGGTTGTTTTCTAGAGCCACAACGGGATCGGTGCCTAGCGCCGCATGAATCGCAGAATAGTTCTTTTGCTCGCTTTGCTTTTCCGACGGGTTTCTTTTTCCGTAGTAAACCCAAAGCTCTGAAACCCGCTTGTTTTTTAACTCCTGTTGCTGAATTTTTCCGACAAGTATAGAGTCGTCAGTAAGTTCTCTTACCGGCAGCTCCTGCCTCAAAACCTTTAAAACTATATTCTTTTCCGGTATATCTACAAAAAAGGTTAGCCCAGCCTCACGGCAAAGCTCCTCTATAAGTGTTCTAACTGGCGTTGGCTTCATTATTTTAGCTGTGTAAAGCCGACCTAGATACGCATCAACCTCGGCTGTCCATGCTGCAAAGTCAACATAAGATGAAGGAATTGCCGTGGCGTTTGTTATCAAGTCATTTATTATAAATGCTGGGTCTTTTGCGTCATACTCAACGGCCAGCTGAAACGTCTCATCCGCTTCGTGATCATCAGCACCAGACCCACCGAAACCCCTAGCGATAAGCGTTACGGTATCGCCAGACCTTGTGAATTGGCAGTTTTCATCACCAATTGACGCGAATCCAGTTATGGGATAGTCGGAATTTCCTATACCAGCTGGGGTCAGCGTTAGAGATGTGTCGGTATCTGTTATTGAACTAAGAAGAGACCCTTTCGACGGTAGCGGATATTGTGACTTATCTCCGTCAACAAACTTCATAATATCTTTTGCGGTGAATGAAAAATTACCGCTAGAGTCTGGTCCGGCTGTCGAATCAACTACATAGTAGCGCGAGGTCATTTCAGATATGTCCTGATCTGCGTACCCGTCAATAGTCCTAAACTCATAACCTTCAAGACTTCCCCATCTTGCGCTAAACTTACCCCAGTACGTCCCCTTGTTGTAAGGATTTCCAGTTCTTGACGTTGGGTAATTGTCAAACTCCGAATCATTTGATTTGAAATTTCGCATCGATACCGTTACGGACTCGCGAACACCTAGCCCCTCCCCTGGGTCGATAACCAAAGGGCGGCGACTTATATTTTTGATACATGGCTGAGCTTCAATATTTATATCCAAGCTGCCGGAAGGCATAGCCCAGCGCAAAACCTGATCTGAGCCGGCCAAATAGTTTGCAGGATCTTGGCATGTGCGCGGGGAGTTGTAGCACTTAAAGTCTCCAGTAACGCCAACCGACGCTGTGCAGGGTGATGTACCGTAAACCCTAGAGCATGGGTTTATTACTAACTCCGCATATCTTACAACCTCTCTCATGCCGTAGCCTCTACACTTAATCCCCAACTCATCCTACCGCCCATCGAGTCGCCTCCCTGGTTGTTGGGTTGAATATTATCCTTTGTCCACCCGTAAACTATATCATCCTCGTATTTTGTTGGACTCCAGCTAAAAAAGAACGTCTCTTGAGCTGACCCTTCGACCGCCTCGCTGTTTATTCCATTCACATGATTTATAAACGGCACAACATTCAATCTAACATAGTCTGGGCTGTTGTTTTCTTGCTGTATTTCTGACGATCTATAAGCTCGCAAAACAACAGCCCCAAGATATTGACCGTTTTCTGATCCATAATTCTGTTTTTTTACATTTTTTACCATTGATGGAGAGTGACCAACATAAATTCGCCTCTGTAGGATTAGAACTCTGCCCATTTTGACGTGGGCAATAATCGGCGGGTTTATTTTCAGACCTGTTTTTTCTATCACTATTCTAAAATATGCTGTAACTGTGGTTACGTCAAAATAGTCAAGTATTGGACTGTCGTCATTGCTTGTTTTAAATGGAGTCAAATCTACCCATGTAATATTGTCAGCGCTAGATTGCATCTTGTAAGAAAACACCTCAGACCCAAGGTTATGCCTAGCTATACCAATATAGTCAACCGGGTGCCGACCTGGGTTTTCTAGTAAAATATACTGAGTTAGGGTTGATGATGCGCCGCTATACCCCTCGCCCTCCCATGTCGTTGATGTGTCGGGAGACCACATATTTGAGGGCGGTCTAGATGACGATGTACCAGGTACAGAGATATCATCTACTGTTAGTACAGACCTATAAGCAAGTATCGGGCTATTTTTAGAGTAATCACTACCAAGAATTTCGTTTAGAAACCCTGCATTATTTATATATATGCTCATGCTGCAAACACCACTTGGCCGCCATCTTTCGAGAATTCATGTATTCGCTCCCCGAACGCCTGCATTGACGCCCCTGAAAATATAGCGTTTGGATCAATAGAATCAACCGTTAGAGTTTGGCTTTGCTGCGCTTGAGCACCACCAACCCCAACAGGATTCGGGGCCTGTGCGGGAGTCCCGCCACCACTTGCAGCCGCGCCACCTGCGCCGCCAAATTGCTGGTTTTTGATGTTTGATAGTTGGGCGAATCCAGTAGCAGCCGCCCACGCTACCGCCGGTATTGCCATAGGGTATCCAAGGCGCACACCCGCAGCTATACCTTGAAACGTACTAATTAGAGCGTCAGCAATGGCCCACGCTTTTGATATCTGGAAAGCTTTCTTGCTTCCTGTCGCCATTGTACCGACAACCGACTTCATGGCCCCAACCGTTTCACTAGTAGCCATACCCCAGTGGGATTTGGTCATCCTTTGGATTGCGCCGTTGCTTTCTGCGTGAATTCCCTGCACGTTTTTCAAGTGCTGCCTTAACGATTCCTCGCTTTGCGTTTGCTCTTCTGCTTGAACCTCTAAATCTGTTTGAGTTGGGTCTACCATTTCGTTGCGTGCATCAGCGACGACTTGAGCGGTTTCAATTGCGCGCTCTTTGACATCCTCTAGAAAATCATTGACGGCATCGCTTGGCATTGGCTGCATAGCCAAATCGTGTAATTCCTGCCGAACGACCGCAACGCTATTTCGCGCCTCATCCCCCAGACTTCGAAGACCAACCATAAAATCTGAATCGCGCAATAGATCCTTCTTTAAAATATCAACCCCAGGGATTTGATTTAGCTGATCTATAACCGCATTGCTAGCCATAGTCGAAAGATCCAAGTATCCAAGAACAGCCTCAGACGCTAGCTCGAAAGAAGACACCGCAGCCGCACCAAATCCAACCGCCACCAGCTTGACAGACTTAAACGCGACACGGAGTCCGTGAATAAAGTCGGCAAGTTTAGCTGCGGCCTTTATTGATCGAGTAACGGCTTTTTCAACATGCACGCCAAATCCGCCCGACTCCTTTGCAAGATCTACGAATCTATCTGAAATTTCTTTAACAAATGGCGCAAGCTCGACCGTAAAAGTATTCCCAAGACCTTCTATTACGGTTTGAGCTTCAAGAAAAGCATCGTTTGCCGCCTCGACTTGAGCCGCATCAATTCGCGTTATAGCAACACCGTATTCTTCAAGCTTTTTAACTGTTGGGGCAATGCCGTCTTTTTCGATCTGGTTTAAAACTTTCAGCATTGCTACGCCATCGCGCCCGAAAATATCGGTAGCAATTGACGCTTTGACCGTTTGGTTTTCTACGCCAGAAATAGCATCTGACAATTTTTGCAGTTGCTCGTCTGGTGACAGATTTATAATATCGTCTAAGTTTATACCTAGATCTTCCAGCGCCCTTGCGGCAGTCCCGCCAGACCTTGCGGCCATACCTAGATTCACCTCCATTCGACGCAAGCCTTTAGCCATGCTTTCAGCGCTAACACCGTTAAGCTCCGCTAGGTGATTAAGCGCTTGGAGTGATTCAGTTGTTACATTTAACGCGTCTGCCGTCTTAGCCAGGCTGTCGATCACCTTTGACTGTCTAGCGTATAGCGCCGCAGTCATAGCCGCACCAGCCGCCACCGCAGCCGCGCCCATTTTGGCCGACGAGGTGGCAACCGCGCGCATTCTACGAACTGAGCTTTTGCTAAAATTCTTTACAGATCTAGCGGCTTTCGCCATGCCTTGCTCTAAATCTGCGGTATTTGCGCCAACTCTTACGGCTAAATCACCAACGGCTGCGGCCATGTATTACTCCAACATTTCGTATAACGACGCCCATTTGTCTTTAATATTTCGCTTTTCGGGCGGTACTTTAGATTCATAATACAGCCAGAACTCGGCTGGTGAAAGTCGCCAAAACTCTGAAGGCGGCAAGCCCCACGCGCCAACTGCCACCATATAAGCTTCGCGAACTAGCCTTTGCTTGCTTTGCGCCTGCGCTTTCGTGGGGTCGTAGTCTTTGGGGGCGGCGATTCCTGCAAGTGTTCGGGCGGGATCATAAGCATTAATAGGGAATTAACAGCCTCCTGAATCGCTACACCTTCGCCTGTGCCGCCTATCATTGCCGAATATACCAGCTCTTGAGTAGCACCGCGCGCACCAGCATACTTCAATGCGTCACTGTATGCGCGTGATATTTTGCCAAACTTAACGCCGTTTTTTGATGTTAAGTCTTGAATTGTAACAACTTCCTCGATCACCTCGATTAAGCCCATTACCCTATCGTGCGGAACGGTGAACTCTTCACCCTTCCAGGATAAACCCACTTCGTGAAATATGCTCATTTATGCGGCCTCTGGCGTATAAACCCACGCCCCTGAACTTTCTAAAGTCCCGCTAAACGTGGACGCATCATTATAAGGCATTCCAAGCTCAAAACCTGACAATCTAAAATCGCCGGTCAAAGTTGCTTTTGTGGTATTTGTCGGGTCAATGATAGCTAACTCAAGCTCAATATCTGTAAATAACTTAGATTGCGTAGTGTCCATAACCAGATTTAAGAGCGTGTCATCTTTAAATATACCGTCAATGGGTATATCAATCTGCTCTTGACCAGACGCGGCAAGAAGCAGGCGAATGCCGTCATCTTCACCGCTTGTAACATCGATACTTTCACCGCTCCAGTTCAAGCCTTTGGTTCTAACACCGGCCAACCGTGTAGCGCCCTTTTTTAATACTGCTTCTCTTCCAACAAATCCAGCCATGACACTATACCTTTTGTAGTAAAATTTTAAACGTTGTGACGCCGTGACGAGTTAGACCGTCAGCATCGATAAAACTCTGAGAGCCTTCCCAATCTATCGCTATTATGTCATAGCCCGAATAGGTTGCTTTCTTTCTGTGTAGGGCATCATATATCGCCCCTTGAATCTGCTTTGTTTGCTTTTTACCTCGACCTCTAGACCATGAATGTATGGCAATTGTAGCCACATCTCCTAGCGTGTCATCGGTATCATCTTCGTTGTGAGTGCTTTCCCCTATGCTAACATAAGGAAATTTTTGCTCCTGGGGGACATCATCAAAAACACCCATAACAATAGCTTTAAGGTATGCGCTTGCATTAAGCAAATTATATACAGCACCTTGGACTGCTAGCTCAAAGCTTGGAAACTGATCAGGCAAAAAAACATTTTCACTAGAGTAAATGCTCATTTCTTAGCGTTCCTTTTTGCTTCTCGTGCCAGCGCATTTTCTAGTTTTTGTCCAAACTGTCTTAGCAGTGTTTCGGTAAAGTTTGCGCTGGCTTTTTCGGCTGCCGGCTTTATGAATGGTCTTGCTGCTTGGCCGGTCTTGCCTTCTGTCCCGTACTCAATAAATCTCCAGTAAAATGCGTCGTGTTTTGCGTCGTTACCATGTTCAACCCTTACCTCACTTGTCGGGGCTGTTGGTGGCGACTTCTTGCGCTTGGCTTTGATTGCTTTGCGCAATTTCCCACTATCCCTTGGCGCTTCACTCTTTGCATCCTTTGCGATTTCAGCGGCCACGCCGTGAATAGCGGCGCGCATTAAATTTCTCGAGTGTCTAGGGCCGACATTTTCAAGCAAGTCTACAAGCTCGGTAGTGCCTGTGATTTCAAAGCTTACACTCATTGCGCAACGCCTCGCTCCGCATACATTTCTAAAAACATTGATCGTCTAGTGCGTTTAGGAATATATCGAATATTGTATTCGTCGTCATCAAATTTTATTCTGTCATTTTCTTTTATATCGTCACGATAACGTATAACAAAAAGACTTAAAGCCTCTGCGTTTAGCTTGTCGAACCGCTCAACTTCTTTTCCTGAAAGAGCCCGAACCTTGCAAAACACATCGCTATCAATAAAGCGAATAGTCAAATCTTTACCGCCAAACCCGTCATCAGTGAGCACCTCTGCATAAAGGTCGATTTTTTCGTCTAACTCTCCAGCCCTATACACCTAACTGCACCCTATACGGCCAAATAGAGGCCATTACTGCGGGATTTTCCGCCACCGAAAAGCCTATAACGCTTTCAGAACGTAAATCATAAAGATCTGTGATCATCATTAGCATAGCAACTTTAGCGCCTCCAAGCTCAACAGGTGCGCCAGTAGTGACCGTTATCGTGTAGCTTTTAGCGTTAGATGGAAATGAATCATCAGGATATATCACTTGTTCATCTGAAAATAGAGTATAAGTTCCTCCCGCAATTGTTTGCTGTGCGTTTTCGTCATCAATATACGTGATTGAATCAACGCTAATAAGATCAGGATACGGCAAATCAATTTTTGTTAAATCAAAGCCGCCATCAAATACGATTTTAACTTGCTGCTCAGTAAAAAACCTATTGCAAAACTTTTCGGCCTTATCTCGCGCAATAGCAACCAGCATTTCGACATGATCGTCGTCGTCGCCTATTTTAACGCGCAATTGTGCACGAGCCTCATCCATGGATACAGGCTCAGAGGTGGGCGAAGTTACAGCAACGGTTTTATAGGTCATTTATCTTTTTTTCCGCTAGATTTTATTTTCTTGTCTTCAATCAATGCTGATTTTAGCTTTTCGTTCTCTAACTCCTTTAGCTCCATCACCTTTTTAGGGTCTGTAATTTCTGCAAAACTAGGAGGACGATATATCTCGCAAATCTTTTTTTCAATAAGTTTTCTAGCTCGCTCATCTGGAAAACCTTTAACCTCACCAGCATCGCCAGCTTTAGACTTAATAAGACATTTAAGTATCATTTGATCACCAAATTATAGGGCGCTGTATTAGCCGCCCCCACTGATTATGGAGCGACGGTAAATAAGCCCTTACAAAATGCGCTTGGTCGCTGAATGCCAAGGGTGTAACGCTCTTCCGCTAAAATTGCAACGCCATTTTTAACAAAATAATCTGCATGCGATTCGCTAACTCGAATTTCTACAGATTCGCGATCATAGATTTTTGCGCCCATAGTCCAATCGCCAAGAATAAAGTTGCTGACTGTCATGGCATTTGTTACAACTACCGGCATGCGCCAAATGCGTTCGCTAGCACCTTCCGATGGAAACTGAATCATCAGATAGTGACCATCTGTAGCTTTTGCGGTCTCTAATGTTTCCCAGTCAGCAGGGTTTAAAACCACTCCGGTCATATTGTAGTATTCAGCAGTTTGGCACGTAGTAACAGCAGATCGAATATGCTCAATCATTGCAGCAGGAAGATCGGCAGCCGTTGTGCCCGACGCAATCTGGCCTACAGTTGGTACGTCAGCGTCAACCATGAGTCCAGTCATATTTCCGTTTGTGCCATCACCGAAAAGTAGCTGATCGTCAGATTCCAATTGTAGTCCATACCGCAAATCAATATCGATTAGCGATTTAAGCATAGGGGCATCAGCTAAAGCTTGACGTGAAGCCGGCACCCAGTGCGCAATGGTAGAGCCTGGAAGCTGAACCAACTCCCAAGTAATGTTGGATTCGCCTTTGGCCGCAAACTCTGCGCTTTGCGCACCTGCATTATTAGTAAAAACCAACTGTCGCATAAATTCAGCTGCGCCCGTAGACGAGGGAATTGTTGGGATCAAATCACGAATACGTTTTTGACGCTCTGGCTCTCGATATACGGTAGGGTCTCGATAAGTATCAACTAAAGGCCCTGCCGAAGTGGGAAGCGTAGTAATCGCCTTCTTACTAATTGACATTGGAATATCGCTTCCACGGTTCGTTGAGGTCATATTCTTAAATACGTCAGACTCAACAAAGCTATCACCTAGAGACTTCACTGAAGACGCCTCAGGTATTTTAGCCGCCTTCTGGTGAATATCTGTGATCTCATCTTTTAGCTGATCAATTAGCGCCTTTTGGGCCTCCATAGTCTCGCCCATTGACTTTAGTGAAGCATCGGAGGCTTTTCCACTTTCCTCTGTTTCTAGCTTTATTGCTTTAATTTTTTCATCGATCTGCTCTGCAATTTTAGCGAGCGCGTCTTTTGTTTCCTGTGACATGGTATCCACCTATAATTTAAAGTTTAGTAGTGCATTTAGTGTTTCTTTTTCTTCTTTCTCGTCACGCTCACCGTGAATGCTCTTTACTGCCGCCACGGTCGCCGTGGCTTCAGATTGCGAAAGACCTTTTTCTCTCAAAAACTTTTCTACATCTTTTAGATGCTTTACCGACTTTATGCAAGTCTTAGACTCTTTAATATCTGCAAGACCTAGTGATTTTATTGCAGCCATAACGTTCTCTCCCATCATTCTTGGCTCACACGGCATGACCGTTAGTGTGTCTCGCTTTAAGGGCCAGTCAATAATGTTTTTTCCATCTCTGCGCGTTCTTGAACCTATGGCTTCGCTAGAGTTTCCGATCACGCCTGCATCAATTAACGGCTCTATAAACTCCATATATTTAGCGTGACGATTAAGTACGCGCTCGACAAATATTCCATTGTCATCTACAACCGCAGTCTTCCAATCAACAAAACCTAGAACATCATCACTATTTACTCCCAAGCCATCAGGATCTAGACCGTGCTCGAAATCAACATGAAGCATTTTAGACGCCGTATACGGACTATCGAAATTTGTCGTCTTTAGGAAAGTTTCGCCGGACATATCCCGCCCGCCAAACAATACTATATAGTTTGATACTCTTAGCTCGTCATCACTTGATGATACCGATTTTAAATTATTATTCATTGATTCCACCATTTTCCGATCCAAGCTCGACCAAAGAGCCATTCATGTATAAATTATCCCCGCCAGCCTTTGGGGGCCGGCCCTCTTCGGCCCTCCCCTCGTTTGGCGTTATCAACGACGCGTTTACGGCTTTCGATTGAGCGTCAAGCCTAGTAGCCATATCTGCACGCAAAAGGCTATCAAAATTAAATTCTATATCTGTCGTTTTCCAATCTTCGCGAGGCATCAAGTTAACCTTCATGCTTAGCTCAATACGCTCCAGGTATGGCTTAACATTCAGTTTATAGAATCCCATGTTGATTTCAGCTATACCGCTACCCCATGTTGTGGTGCCTGAAGTGTCATTAATTAGAACGGATGGCACACCTATAAACCTTGCCAAATCTTCAACAGAATATTTCCTGCTTTCTAGCAGCTGCATATCTGTTGGGCTAAGGCTTGTTTGCTGGTATTTAAAGCCAGCTTCAAGCACGAATAGAGAGTTGCTATCACCTTCGTTTAGCCCTTTATATGACTCCTTAATAGATTCTTTTTGTGCTGCTGTTAGAGCTTGATCTATAGTCAGTACGCCGTTTGTTTTTCCTCCGTTAGCAGCTAAAGTTCCCTGCCTATCAGCTAGATCTTTACTTAACCCAAGAGCATTTCCAGCGTATAACAAGGGTGAAAGTCCGACTATTCCATTGCCAAATATTTTTATATGCCAAATTGAATCCTCGCTGAATATTTTTACACTACCGTCTTCCGCTTTGTACTCGTAGACTATTGAGCCGTCCTTCATTAAAAACACATCAACTTGAGATGAAGGGTAAACCATCAGGGAAACTATTCGCCCAGCGGAAATCTGCTTTACAACATATGCATTACCCCATACGACAAGGTTTAGCATTAACTGCTCAAAAAACTCTATTTTTGTTTGGTATCTATTCGGCCTGTAATTCAAGAGTTCCCATAGGTCATTGTCTGTCTTTGGGGATTTTACGTTAGTTTCTAGATCCCGCTCATAGCAAACCAAAGGCATTACCGAGACGGTCTCGGTAAGAAGTCGCACACCGGCCCAAAAAGCGCTCTGAGTCATTGCGACATCGAAGCTCTTTACTTCGGTAGGGGTGCTAGGATATTCCTTCTGCCGCCCCTCGGAGACAGTATCCCCGCCGTTGCCAAAAATATTAGAGAACCAATTAGACATTCATACCCTTAACGCGCTAAAACTAATAAATCATTAAAATCAATTCGAGCCGCATTGTCATTCATTGATCTGCTCAATGCCATCATGTGCGCTACAGCCCCATCTATTTTATTTTCTTCGCGCTCTTTGCGCGGGTAAACGTTGTCCTTTGCATCGGTTTTAGCGACAACGTTTGACAACATCCAAGTAAAAACTGGGTCGCCATTGTGTGAAACCTTTCTAGATCTAATCAAACCGTCCATTTGCTTCATTGGCTCACTAAAATTAAGCACAGTTGGCCGAACCTCAACAACGGGAACGCCCTCACTCATAAGCTCAGTAACTAGCATTGTAGCTTGAAAAGGATCATAAGCCAATTCAACAAGCTCTAACATGCTTGACAGCTCCAAAATATCCTCTTTTATCTCGTTAAAGTCGATTATTTCACCATCTGTTATAGTGATATAGCCCTCTTTTGCCCATGTCGAATAGTGAGAATTTGCCGCCCCATCGATAGCAGCCTCCGGCAAATAGTATTTTCCGAACCTTACAAAGCTTTCGTCGCCCAAAGGAATCAATATTTCTAACGCAGCAACATCAACCTTGCTTGCCAAATCTAGGCCGATATAAGCGCGCATCCCTTTGAAATCTTCCAGCTTTAACGCTGTATCCTCTGCCTCAATCCACCGCTCAACATTGAAATAAGCTTCACGAGATCCAACCCACACATTAAGATGCTTTGTTTTATAGACTGATTGCTTTCGAGCGTTGTTTTTGGCGTCGGCAAGTCTTGCTAATAGGAAATCTTCACCAACCGAAACGCCGAAATTAGGATTCGCTTTTTTTAGTGTCTCAACGCTTGCCCAATCGTCACCAGAATCAACCGAATAAATAAGCGCAAACAGCCTATCATTCTCTACCGCACCGTCTAGAATCTTCTGAGCTTCGAGCTGTAGCGCATAACACGGCCCAGAAAGGTTATCCCCCGCCGTTGTTATCGATAACAGCAAAGGCTGAGAGCGCGCCCCCATACCCGTTTGCATAGTGTCGTACATTCTATCGTCAGAATGCTCGTGATATTCGTCAACAATTGCGCACGACGGGCTTGATCCGTCACCAGGGTTTCCAATTATTCGCTCAAACTTGGAGCCGGTTTTGGGAATGTTAATATTTGACGCACGAACATCAACGCCAAAATGATCGATAAGTTGCGGGTTATTTCTAGCCATGATCTGAGCGGGTATGAATACTTCGCCGGCCTGTTTCTCACTAGTCGCCCCGCTATACACCTCGGCTCCATGCTCGCCATCAGCACACAGCATATATAAACCGATAGCCGCGGCCAGTTGAGACTTACCATTCTTACGCGGAACCAGTAGCAGAATCTCAGAATACCGGCGTAGGTCATTCTTTTTGCGCTTCCACCCGAAGATATTAACGACAAAAAACACCTGCCAAGGCTCAAGTATTAAGTTTTTACGCTTGCGCGACCACTCGCCCTTAGTGTGAAACTGAAGCTCGACAAACTTACACGCCTTAGCTGCCGCTGCGTTGTCGTAGTAGCAAAGTGAGTCCTTGTCGTTTAGGTCGTTAAAGAAATTCCGACACGCTAATCGAATATATTTGCCGGCTGGGATCTCTCCGGATAGAACACCTTCAGCGTACCCCTTAGCTATTGAAGTGTAATTCTTGCCGCGTGGTGCTGATACCATAACAACCTTTTCGGGCTGCTTGCGCTCTTGCTTTGGCGGCTCTGCGCCTTGCTTGTCGGCGCGCATTTGAAGGTATGCGATAACCTCTGGATGGCTGGCGTCTATCTTTTTGCCAACGAAGGCGTTAGGGAATTGCTTACTGGCTACGCGGGTGATCGTAGCGGGATTAACACCCGCACGCCGCGCCAGATCTGCCTTGGTTATTAATTGTTGCATGCAATTATTTTAAAGCTTGCATGCAACTACTGCAAGTTAAACCTTAATCATGGCCGCTTTTGCCCTCATCACAGCCAATAGCCTTAAGTAAGTCGTCATCAACTACAATCTGTAGATTAAGTATCGCTACATCTTGAATCTGCATATCAATATTGGCGCTTCGCACCTTCTTAACGCCTAAGTGATCCGATATACGTAAAATTAATTCTCGACCTGATAATTTTCTACTGACCACTACATTTCTCCAAATGGGTTATCGTTCTCGCCTTTGGGCACTACGATCTTTTGCCTGTCACTTGGCGTCATTCCGTACCGCGACATTAGCGAATCGAGGCGCGACAACTCCGCACCATTCAGCTGAGGTATGACCGCCTCCTTGTCAAACTCACCATGGCGAAATCGATAAAACAGCTTAGACATTAATTCGAATGTAGGTCGATCCGTTTCGCTCAGTACACCGACGAACATGACCGAGACAAGATAGTCCCACACTTCTCGCTCACCCTCAGAAAAGTAAGAAGGTGCCGGCCCAATTCCGCGAACAACTTTAGGGGCGTCTTTATTTGCACGCCCTGAATTATGCTTTGCTGAGCCGTTTAAGTCTTTCATCAACTGCGGCTTTGCTGGTCTACCCATGTCGGGACTCCTTTAATGTGAACAGTGTAAACTTATATTTTGAGGGTGTAAAAAAATGAC
>Ga0316203_1000650_pt1 | contig 36811 bp, 30 predicted proteins | sample 6monrhotite_MG_FD_204940 | JGI IMG/M metagenome (GOLD analysis project Ga0316203, IMG submission 204940) | Microbial mat bacterial communities from mineral coupon in-situ incubated in ocean water Damariscotta River, Maine, United States -... | ecosystem: Environmental > Aquatic > Marine >... | reverse complement strand
ATTTGCATTCGGGTGGCGTATATTCTGGCGACCTTCTTGGGCGATGTGGATTGCGGACAAAGGGACGTGGCCAGCAACCATGGTTCTTTCTCCCGCATTGCACTGGCCCGGGATTGCTTGCTGCGCCGTGCGCGTTCGCCGGTCACTGTCTTGTCCTTGCGGCCTTTGGGCCGTCGCCGCAGAACCACCATCCGGGTTATCATCTGAGCCTTTTCCCCAAGCCAGTAATGCCCTAAATCTTTGACCTTCTGGGCAGCGAATTGATAGAGGCCCTTGATCGGGAACCAGTGACCATCCGTGGGATCAGCCCCAAATTCTTCGGTTAGTTTCTGGCAGTGGGTTCGATTTCTGACCCGCCCCACATAGTCCCAACCAAGGGACGTCACCAACATAAACCAGGGAATGCGCCACTAACTGAACCAGGGAATGCGAAAGCCTGCATCGGTGACAATGATAGGCCGACAATCTTCTGGTAACAGTTTCTGTAGGCGGGTCATAAAGGCGCTCTGGATATGGGGTTTCTCTTTGGTCTTAAGGGGGTGAATTTCTTCATAGAGCGTGAGGGAACGGCCCTGTGCCGCCAGAGACGCTCGCAAGAGAAAATGGGCTTTCCGATCATCCATGTCCGACCAGTCAATGTGAATGACTGGACGGGGCAGCTGTCCAATTGCCTGCGTGGCTAGCCGATGATAAATGGATTTAATTTCCCTGTGAAACTTCGCATTACTGCAGAGGCGGTCAATCCGTTTGATCCGATGTTTTTCCAGGGCCATATTGCAGATATTACGGCCCAGTCCGGTGACGGAAAGTGAGCCGCCATTCATGGCACTCTCAATGGCAGCAAAAAAACACGCCCGGCGAATTTTATGCATTGTGGGGGTGACACGAGCGACAGAACGGGATAAAAAACGGGGGACATTCATGACATAATCCTGTGGTTTCTTCTGTTTGGTGATGGATTAAATCACGAAATGCCATGAATGTCGCTTTGTCAAATAACCTATACCATTGTTCTAACTATATTTTTCGTGGGGATTCGTCAGGGTCAGAGTTGATTGATTTTTTATTGTTTGTTATCAGTCGATTAGCTATTTCATATTATGGATTTTTCTGCTTTTCTAATGGAGCGGGACGGCTCACGGCCACGAGTGATAATGGCCGGAGTCTCAGCTATACCTATGATGCGGCGGGCAACCGGACGAAGGTCGGGTGGCCGAACGGCTATTCTGCCAACTATGCCTATGATGCTTTAAACCGGGTGAACACCATCAAGGAAAACAATCTGGCGACCCTGGCCACCTATGCCTATGATACTGCGGGTCGTCGGGCGAGCATCACGCTGGGCAATGGCACCGTCACCAGCGACTGCTTGCGCGGCTTGCCCCGTGAAATTGTTCACGAGGTTCCGGCTCAGTATGATGATAATGCGCTGAAGACCCTCAGCCATAATGTGAACGCCGCTGATGATGTGAACGGGACGTCACCAAACACCTGAACCATTACTACAGTGAATATTGATTTGACGATTCCAAACTCAGTCTGTAGCCTTGATCGGCACCTTTAAGAGTAGGCATAGAATATGGCGTTGTCAGATGATATCATAATTACCAAACTCGCTCCCCCGGTTTTGCGGCAACAATTGGTGATGCGGGACAAGCTTTTAACAGATGTTTTGGAGAGAACTTCGCGCAGGATGTTACTTATTTCTGCCGGGGCCGGTTTTGGTAAAACGACCTTTATGGCCTCTCTGTTTCAGGGCAAGGGTGAACAGGGCGTCTGGCGGGCATGGATTTCGCTCGATGCGGATGAAAGAAATGAGGTGCATTTCCTGAAATATGTGATTGCAGCTCTTGAACATGGCGGTCACATTTCGACGGAAAAGGCTCAGATTATCATGGCCAGCCAGACCCGGGATCGGATAAGGCGGGTGATGACCGCCCTGATAAATGAAATGGCCAAATGTGATCAAAAAATCACGCTTTTTCTGGATGATTACCATCTGGTTGATGGCCCCGAGGTCAATTTTATCATCGATTATCTGTTGACCCGTGGCCCGGCCAATTTCGGTCTAGTCATATCAAGCAGAAACCGGCCAACCCTGTCCTTATCAACACTCAAGGCCCGTAATGAACTTCGGGAAATTACCGATCACGACCTGAGGTTTTCTGTGGCGGAGGCAGATGATTTCCTGCGTATTGTTCATCACCTTAACCTGACCGATGATCTGATTATGACGTTGCAAAGCAAAACAGAAGGATGGATTACCGGGTTGCAACTGGTATCGCTTATCCTGAAAGAAAAGCGTCATGAGCAGGATCTTATGGCGCGGGTATCAGGTAATTTTCGCGACATCATGGATTATCTGACCTCGGATGTTTTTTGTCATCAGCGCGTTGAAATCCAGAATTTTCTGATCAAGTCATCTGTCTTGGAAAGGATGAATACGGAAGTCTGCAATTGGATGATGAATATTGATAACAGCCGGGAAATACTAGAGGAACTGGAGGATAAAAACCTGTTCATTGTACCGTTAGAAGCGGAAAAAGGTTGGTATCGCTATCATCATTTGTTTCAGGATTTTCTACGATTGCGGCTGGAACGACTCCAGCCGGATTTAAAGCAAGAACTTATTCGCAAAGCCGGGGAATGGTTTCTGCAATATGGCTCGGTAACTGAGGCAGTGAATTATGCCTTTGAAGCCCGCGATTATGACCGAGCGGTAGCCTTGATTGAAGCCCATGCGGTCAGTTTTTTCACCCACGGGCAGATGCCGTTACTTCAGGATTGGCTCGGACGGATCCCCCCGCATATTGCCCGTGACAGATTCCGAATCCCCATATATTTCTGCTGGGCTCTATTCCATATGCGAAAGCCAGTAGAGGCGGCCAGTGCCGTTTGCCGGGCAGAAGCCATTGTCAAAAGACAATCACAGAACGGTCAGTTGTCCGGGCCGGAACAGGAAGATATTCAGGCGGAATTAAAAGTACTTAAAATAGGGGTGGCGATCACGTCAGATAATGTGGAAAAGGCCAAAAAATTATGCGTGAATTTTCTGGAGACAGAACCAGAGCGCCAAGATTATAAAACCGGTGCCATGTATAATATGTTGGGTTATGCCTGTTCTGTACTCGGTGAATTTGATCAGGCCGCAAAAGCTTTTGCTACCGCCCGTCATTGTCATGATCTGGCAAATTGTCCTTATGGTATGGTGGTGGCGGATTGCCTTATGGGCATGAATGAGGCCACGATGGGGCGGCTTCATATGGCTCATACTTTGTTCTTACAGGCTGAGGAAATCGCCAGTAAAGACCAGATTCCCCGATCAACCGGCGTGGCCAATGCCAGATTGTACCAGGCGTGTATACTTTATGAATGGAACAAAATTGATGAGGCGAAAGAGCTGTTGGCCGCGAATATTGATCTGGTGGTGGAATGCGGACAGGCGGAGGCTCCGATTACCGGCCTGTGTATCTATGCCCGCATTCTGCATAAGTTAGGACAGGGGGAAGAGGCGTGGCAGCAACTGGAACGCGCGCGAAATATTTGCCGTGACGATCAACTCTATCGTCTGGCTATACTGACTGATTATGAGGCTGTTTGTTTTTTGCTTAAGGAAAATAATCTCGCGCAGGCCATTGTCCGGGCAGGACTTGCCGCCATATCCCTTGATCATACTCCTCAGGACATTCATTTTGACAAATGGGACCGGATATTATGCCTGAAATTACTGATCAAGATACGCCTGCTGATCGCGCAGGGAGAATATGATCATGCGGGCAAACTTATCGACCATGTTTTGGCTCTGGCAAGGGATGAGGGGCGATACAAAAGAGTTATGGAATGCCTTACGTTAAAAGCGATCTGTTCCTGGCAGAACCGGGAACGGGAAATGGCCCGGCAGCTGTTTGAACAGGCTCTGGATATGGGACGTGAAGAAGGCTATATGCAGATTTTCCTTAAAGAAGGGAAGGCTATTATACCGCTTCTACAGGCCGTCATCAGCCATCGGAAATCCGCCAAAGATGATCTGGACTATTTTAATCTTTTGGCAGCAGGATTTGATCATACAGCCAAAACATGCGCCCATAAAGGAGCCGGAAAAAACACCAGTTATTTACTGATTGAGGAACTTAGCCGGCGGGAGCTTGATGTTTTGTCCCTGTTGGCGGTCGGGGAAAGTAATGCAGAGATAAGCCGACAGTTGGATATTAAGGAAAATACCGTCAAGTGGCATATCAAAAATATCTTTGAGAAGCTCGGGGTGAATAACCGGACATCTGCCGCTCTGGCAGCTCAGGACTTAAAACTGGTCTTCTGATTTTTTAGGCCCCCTCCTTTTGGGTGGGGCAATTATTTCTTTATCTCCCCTCCTTTTGGGTCGGGTGTCTCACCTTAATTTGAGATAGGTCTTACCCTGCGATAAAAATAATTATAGGGAAGAATAATGAAATACAATTATGGTCTGAAAAATTTTACGTTGGGGTCGGCGGCTATGGCGGCGGCGACCAGCATGATAGTTTCGCCAGCTTTTTCGAAAGTCGGTACAGGGGTTGCGGTTCTGGAAGAAATTGTTGTTACCGCCCGTAAAAGATCTGAAAATCTTCAGGATATTCCCATAGCCGTTACGGCCCTCACGGCCGAAAATCTGGACAGCAGGGGCTTTAGTAATATTAGCCAGATCGGTGATGTGACCCCTAACATGCAATTTGATTTCACGGCACCGATCAGTGGCAGTAGCAATGCGGCTGCCATTTTCATTCGCGGGGTGGGGCAGACTGATTTTCTGCTGACCACAGACCCGGGCGTTGGCGTTTATCTGGATGGGGTTTATATTGCCCGCTCCATGGGCGGCGTGCAAGACCTGATGGATGTTCGTCGGGTAGAGGTTCTGCGTGGGCCGCAGGGAACCGTATTTGGCAAAAATACCATTGGCGGGGCAATTAATATTACGACAAAAAAACCGGTTGATGAATTTTCCGGGCAAGGCGATATTACCACGGGTCGTTTTAACCGGATAGATGGGCGGTTATCGGTGAATTTTCCAGTGGCGGACAATCTATTCGTCCGGCTGTCCGGGGCTACGCGTAATCGGCACGGCTATGGCAAACGTCTCTTGACCGGAGAAGGAATGGGAAATGTCAATCGAGACACCGTTCGTTTGGCCCTACGTTGGAAGGCGTCTGACAGTATAGAGGTTAATATAACAGGCGATTATACGACGGCTAATGAACAATCCCCTGTAACCAGCGCCATCTGTTTTGATGGCAATGCCTGTGGTAATGCCGGATCACTCACCGGATTATATAATGCTTTTGTTGCCCCGGGCAATGATCTGACCCAATATGGTTTTGGCAGGGGTGTGCCGTTTGACAAACGTTTTCTGACTGGTAACGCTTTTACATCTTATGGCACGGGCCCTTCAGGATCAAAACTTAAAATCTGGGGGTTGTCTGCAACGGCTCTATGGGAGGGTGAAGATATAACCATTAAATCACTCACGGCCTATCGCAAGATGGACACAAGTTTTGCCCGTGATGGTGATCACTCTCCCATTAACCTTGTTCATAGCTCGAACAAGATAATTCACCGGCAGTTTTCCCAGGAATTTGATTTTAGTGGCAACTTGCTGGACGGTAAGCTCGACTGGTTGGCTGGCCTTTATTATTTCAGGGAACGCGGCAGCAATGATATTTTTGTCTCTATTCTCAAAGATCTGACCGGACGCGCCACGGCACCGCTGCCGATATTTCTTTTCGGGCCACAATTCCCGCCGTTCGGGGCCAAGGGAATTACTTATGTCAATAACAACAGCGCCGCCGCCTTTGCACAGATGAGCTATCAGCTGGATGATGCCTTGAGTATCACAGCAGGACTTCGCTATACTCATGAAACCAAGAAGGTAAATATTCTGCCGGTTTTCTTTCCTCTCCCGCCGGGGGTATTGGTGCCGATTCTTTCGGAAACCACGGGCCAGAACAGTTTCAGCAATATGTCGCCTCGGGTCAGTCTGGACTATAAACCCCATGATAATATGATGGTTTATGCCTCTTTTTCAAAAGGGTTCAAAAGTGGTGGTTTCACGGGGCGCTATGTAGTGCCAACCCCTGCGCCCAAGCCGTTTTCGCCTGAATCCGTCAGCGCCTATGAGGTGGGGTTTAAGGCCGATTTCCTCGACAAGAGGTTACGCCTGAACGGCGCCGCCTTTTACAGTGATTACAAAGATATACAGGTGGTGATCTTTAATGGGGTTGCGCCGGAATCCCATAATGTGGCGCGAGGGCATATCAAGGGCGTTGAGGTTGAGCTGTCAGCCCGGCCGAGCGCCCCTTGGTTTATCAGCGCGGGGCTTGGGTATATAGAGGCGAAATATACCGGCATTAATGCCACTGAATTTGCCGGTTTTGGCATTCCAATTACCCTCAATAGCATGTTTGTCAATACCCCGGAATGGAGCCTGAATGCGCTTGCGGAATATAGCATTTTTCTGGATCAGGGGAGTGAAATAAAGCTTCAGGGCGATTGGTCTTATCGCAGCAAGCTGGCGAATGACGCTGTTAATACGCCGGAACTGATCCAGAAAGGCTTCAGCCTATTTAATGCCCGCATCACCTATGTTGCCCCCGATGGGAAATGGGAAATAGCGGCATTTGGCACAAATCTGACCGATCAAATCTATATTGTCAGCGGGGCCGCCGACAAGCCTTCTTTTGCCTCGGCAGAGGCAACCTACGCCCGTCCCAGAGAATGGGGGATAAATCTCAAGGTTAAATTCTGACTTTTCACTGTCGCGGCAAGGCTCTCATGGACGGGTATCGGGGGCAGGACTCCGGATCGGTTGCCTTCTGCCCCGACGTCTTTTTAGGTAATAAATGAATATAGGTGTATGATGAAACTATCTGAATATTGTGCGTATGATGCCATGGGGCTTGCCGAACTTGTTGCGAAAGGGGATGTCCGGCCACAGGAATTGACCGCACTTGCCCTTGAGGCGATTGAAAAATTAAATCCCGCACTTAACGGCGTGATTGAGACCTTTGATGAGCAGCCCGAGAGTTTTGCCGAAGGGGCCCCCTTCGCCGGGGTGCCTTTTCTGGTCAAGGATTTAATCCTTCATTTCAAGGGCCGCACAACCGAAATGGGCTCTCGCCTATGTCAGGGCATGATGCTGCCCCATGATACGCATCTGGCGGAAAGATTTTCCAAAGCCGGACTGATGGCGCTGGGCCGGACGACAACGCCGGAAATGGGGTTTAATGTCACGACGGAATCTGTGTTAAGCGGGCCAACCCGCAATCCGTGGAATGTTGAGCTTATGGCCGGCGGATCAAGCGGCGGCTCGGCGGTTATGGTCGCGGCTGGGGCGGTGCCCGTAGCCCACGCCAATGACGGGGGAGGATCAATCCGGGTGCCTGCGGCCTGCTGCGGTCTGGTCGGCCTGAAACCAACCCGGGGCAGGACGCCTATTGGCCCGGATGTTGCGGAAGGGTTCAATGGCCTTGGCATTGAACATGTGCTTAGCCGGAGCCTTAGGGATTGCGCGGCCATTCTGGATGCGATAGAGGGGGCTGCGCCAGGTGATCCCTATGGCATCATCCGGCCGGAACGACCCTATCTGTCTGAGCTTGACCGCAAATGTGAGCCGTTACGCATAGGCTATACCACTACGTCATGGTCAGGTAGCCATGTTGATGCGGAAATAGCCGAAAAAACCCGGCAAATTGCCTTGTTATGTGCGGATCTTGGCCATCAGGTAGAAGCCGCAACGCCAAGCTTTGACTTTGACAGTTTCCGTGCAGCGACACTGACCATATGGAGTGTCAATATTGCCGCCTGGGCCGGTCATATGGCCAGCATGACCGGCCGTGCGCCGTCTGACCAAACGCTGGAAGCGACAACATTGGCCTGCCTTCACTATGGCATGGGCCTGAAAGCAACGGATATGGCACTGGCCTTTTCCCTGATGAATATGATCAGCCGCGAGGTGGCCGGATTTTTTCAGAAATATGATGTTCTGATTACCCCGTCAACCGCCCTGTTACCTCAAAGTCTTGGCACTTATAATGCCAATGATCCTTCGCAGGATGTTCAGGCCTGGACGGATCATCTTTTTTCATTCTCACCCTTCACCGCCCTGTTCAACATGACTGGGCAACCGGCAATCTCCCTGCCCCTTTCCATGTCAGCCTCGGGCCTGCCGATTGGCACGCAAATTGTTGGACGAAATGGCCGGGAAGACATTTTATTCAGATTATCGGCGGCGCTGGAACAGGCCTTGCCCTGGGCAAAGCGTCACCCAGACGTCAGCCTGTGGAATACTAGTTTTTAGGAGGTATAATATGCATATTCTCATTGAACAATGGCGTTATCGGGCGGCGTGGCTAATGCTTTCAGAAGTGCAAAGGGCGGATTTTCTGGCGAAGGTCGGCCAGTCGATGATAGAACTGGAGAAGGCGGGGGTGACGACCCTAGGCTGGGGTGACATTGACCAGAATGTCGATCACGCCGCGCCTTACGATTTTGTTGCGTTATGGCAGGCAGAGAGCGAGACGGCGCTGGATTTTATGCTTGACCAGATCCGGCAAAGCGGCTGGTATGATTATTTTGAGCATCATAATATCCGCTCCACACTTGTGATGCCGCCGGTGATCCTGAAAAAGCATGTTTTGGCGGAGACTATCGCATCGGATTAAATTCTGTCATCGGCGCTGACCCACTGCTGTCCCCTGTATATGGGACAGCAGTGGGTCTGAACCTGTCTCGTGAAAGTTATCATGTTACGGATTGTGTTAATTTCCGTTTGCGGCCATAACCAATAGCCATCAGGCCAAAAGCTAGGAGCAACATCATATCTGGTTCAGGAACATTCGTGCTGTTGCCGCCGTTGGATGTCTGACCCTGTGGCTGTGTCCAGTTGACACGGCCCGTGGTATCGCCCAACGCGGTCCAGCTTGACGACCCGTTGTTGCTGAGGATTTGCAGGAAACGCCCGGTTTGCGGCGTGCTGAATATCACATCAAGAATGGTGCCATGTGTGGTAAATCCGTTGTGACTGTAAATCGGTGTCAAGGCACTGTACCCGGCCCCAATAAAAGTATCAGAAAGAAATATCTGATGTTGGGTCACACCATTTGGGGCTTGGGCTGTCTGTATTTTAACCTCGGAAAGGCTCTGTATACTGCCCATATCTGCCTGTATCCAGGCCCAGCCAGCATACCCCGCATTCCAATAGCCCGTGCCATTAAAAGCATTTTCAGCCAGATAGGTGCTTGACGCCGGCAGGTAGGTTGAGGAAGCGGTATAGCTGGACGATGGCAAATCCGCCGACAGCGGATTAATGATCGGCCCGGCCATTGCGCCAGAGGATAAACCCATCGTGACCAGTAACAATACATATAATTTTTTAATCAACATCTTAAACTCCTTTTGATTTGTGCATTAAGGGCTGAAAGTTGCCCTGGGTTGGTTTTACGGAAAACACAACCCTACTAAGCAAGTGCCGTGCCAGTTATGAAAAATAGCGGTAACCCACGCTTTCGAACCCCATGATGAAGGTCAGTATATATATGTGTAAAATTCTTACATACCTCAGATAAGGTATAAAAAGAGATAAATGATTGTTTTAGAAAGATAAAAATATTTTTCGGCTCAAAATTCACTCTTTAAACTGTAAAAAATTCTGACAGGTGATTGGGAAAAGCGGTATGGGGAACATCCAAATTCTGTCTGTAAATTAAACCAGACCACATGGGTTTATGCAGAAATTTAGGAATGAGACCTTAAGGGGCGTAAAAGAAATGAGATGTCAGTGTTATGATTGTGCCCTTTGGATGGCTTGACATATCAATAATTATCTGATGTTGGTCAGCAATGGCCTTAACCAGCGCCAGGCCCAGGCCTGTGCCGCTCTGGCGTTGATTATTTCCCCACGCCCTATTTCCTCTGGCAAACCGCTGGAAAATGCTGTCCTGTATCTGTGGATCTATGCCGGGGCCGTCGTCGCTAATGGTCAGGGCAAAGCCGGAACCGTCTTTCTTGAGGGTAAGTGCCACCTTCGTTCGGGCGAATTTCAGCGCATTATCAATCAGGTTAGCGCAGAGGCGGGACAGATTTTGTTCCAGACCGGAAATATGGATATTATCCTCTGTGATAACAGAAAAAATGAGAGATTTTTCCTCTGCCAGTGGTATATAGAGTTCGGTAATATTTTCAAGTAACTGGCTGAAATTGATGTCGGCAAAGGATGCCCTGTCCTTTTCTGTGGCCTCAATACGGGAAATATCCAGTAATTTATCCAGCAGGGTGATGCTCTGCGCTATTTGACGTCGGGCCAGATCAGCACTGCTGGTAGGAATAGCCTTCTTTTTCTCCCCCTGCTCAATGATGGCATTCAGACGCATCAGCGGGGAGCGAATTTCATGGGCAATATTATCGGCGGTTTGCTTGTGCAGGGTCAGTAAGGCTGACATCCGGTCCAGCATCCCATTAATCCCCCGGCCCAAGGTATCAATCTCGTCCCGCCCTTCCCGAAGGGGGGCACGAGGAGAAAGATCGCCATTTTCCACAAGTCCGCAGAGTTCATTGAGCTCATTGATCCGGCGCAGAAAAGCACGGGCCGTCAGCAGGCCGATGCCAAGCCCCACAACCAGAAAGGCACCAAAACCAGTCAGAAGCTTATGGAACATATGTTGTTGAAGAATATGATAGGCCCCGGCGTCCCGGCCAACCAATATTCTGTAGCCATCGGATAACAGGGTTGCTTTGGCGAACACACTTTGAGGCTGGGGCGTTGTAGAAATAGTGAGTAATTTCAGGCGGGCATCAGGTATAATATCATGGGGCCAAGCTTTCAAATTGCCGGCCAATTTCTTGCCACCTGGCGAAAGCAACAAATAAATTTGCCGGGGGCTATCCAGGGACGTCAACGCCAAAGAAGATGACATGTGCCGGGCAAGATCCCTCTGCCCACGATCATAATAACGCGACACCAGCCCCGCCATATCCGTATCAACAAGATGGTTGATATTATTCCGTGATTGTTCCAGAAAAGCCTCATAGGCCCAATATAGAATGCCTGTCCCGACCATCGCGATCACGGCCATATAGACAAATGTCAGGCGGGCAAAGCTGGTGCGAAAAATAGTCAATCCGACCCCTTTTCTTCCAGTTTAAATCCTATACCTCGAACGGTGATCAGGTGAACGCTGTCACCGCCCTGTTGAATTCTTTTGCGTAGTCGCCCGATATTGACATCTATGACGTTCGTGCCCGGGTCAAAATTTAACCCCCAGACGTCCTTCAGGAGCATATTGCGGGTGATAATATCATTTTCCCGGCTCATAAAATAATGCAGAAGTTCAAATTCCTTTGGACTGAGGTCAATGAAATTTTCACCGTGGAACACGGTGCGGGCTTTAATCCGCAACTCTAACGAGCCCATTTTGATCATATCCTTCTGTTCAACGTAGGCAGCCCGCCGAAGCAGGGCTTTGATGCGGGCATTGAACTCTGCAGCCTCGAACGGCTTGGGCAGATAATCATCAGCACCGGACTCATAGCCGTCAATTTTATCTTCGGTGCGGCCCAGTGCGGTCAGAATGATGGCCGGTGTCTGGACATCATTCTGACGAAGTTTTTTTAAAAACCCCAAACTATCTCCGTCAGGAAGCATCCGATCCAATACCAGAAGATCAAAATCCTCTGTCATGACGGCCTTGGTTGCGGCGGCTAGTGTGCTGACAGGGATAACCTGCCAGCCGGATGACTGTAACAGATCAATGATATAATCGGCGATAATAGTATCATCTTCTAGGCACAGGGCTTTCATGGGTGTCGTAATGTCCATCATAGAGTGAGCAACGTATTTTATTTTGCCAGTATTTACTATTTTTGCAAGAAATTGTACTATTTGTTTGTTATGAAGAATTTTAGGCTTATAGGACGATACCCTTTCAGCATTTTGCTGCTGGTGCTTTTGGTTGCCGGATGCCGTATGGCGCGGCAACATCCACAAGACGATTCCCTTGTGATGCGGGCTATTGATTTTGCAGAAGAGGGGCGACGAAATCAGGATGCGGCCAAATTGAGGGCGGCGGCTAGGCTGCTCCGGGCATCGGGAGCTTATCCCGCAGAAGAAGGCAGTCAAAATCTGGCCGATGTATGGCAACAGGACGCAGATAGGATTTCTGCCCAATCTGGCACGGAAACCAATATTCCCCTTCGGGGGCGCATTGTTGGCCCTGCCTATCGGAACGGAACGCTTGTTTCGGCGGGCAAGACCATATTTCGGGAGACTTTTTATGCAACCCGCGCGGCTGAGGTATCTCTCCGCCTTGGGCAGTCTTCCGCCTTTGACATTCAAATCAGGGTCGATGAGGCAGATGGAAAGACGGTTTGTCATCATAAAAATATCAAAAAACATGTTACCTGCACGTGGTTCCCTGCCTGGACAGGGCCTTATCGAATTGAAATAAAAAACACGGGCAGCAAGAAAAATTATTACTATTTGATCACAAATTAAGCAAAATTTCTTCCCCTGTTTAAGGGATGAGCCTGTAAATATTGCCTATTTTCCATGACAAAGGCTGTTAGTATTTCCTCCTCAGAAAACTAACAGCCTTTGTCATTAATTGTTTTTCCAGCCTTTTGATAGTCTGTAACCAAATAGCGTTACGGAGAATCAAATATGTTCTATCGCACAGAAGGCACGGCATATGACCATCAGAATTTTCGCCGTTCTGGGGGCAGCCCCGATCTCATATTGCCCTTTGCGCTTTGTATGCTGAACTGGGAATTGAAGATCGTTTGGGCCAATAATCTGTTCAGGGATCTTTTGCCGGCTGGCGATGAGGCTTTTGGTGGAGACGCGCAGAGAATGCTGAGCTTTAAAAACCGCTATAAACTTCAAAGATTGCTGTCTGGTAAATTCGATAAGACTGTCATCAGCGTAAAATGCTCAAACGGCAGACAAAAGAAAGTCATTTTACAGGTTATTGACCGGGATTTTGGTCAGAATATCACACTTTTGGTATCGGAGGTCGTCACCATGTCATCACGTTTGGAACAATCAATGGATAGTCTGCGCAAAAGATATGGCTTATCTGCCGCAGAGGCCCTGATTGCCCAGTTGATTGCCGAGGGTACGGCCACAAACAAAATAGCTGAAATCCGGCAGGTTTCCCCCGACACAGTACGGTCTCAATTGCGTCAGCTCAGGGAAAAAATGGGCGCCCACAGCAGTCTGGAAATTGCGGCAAAGGTATTTCGCCATTGCCTCTCTGATGTGACAGAAGATGAGCAATGAACATCATGCATTTTTTAACAATCTATATCTTCATATCCGGGGTTTTTTCCGGACTTATTGTGGGATCATATTTAATGATCTAGCGCTCTAAAAGCTCAAACGGTGCCCAGAGAGCCGGATGATAACCATAATCAACATTGCGATCTTTCATGATGTCCAAAATGGCCAGCCGCAAGGCCTCGGCCTTATCTTTGGCTGTTCTGGCATGGGCCATGCTGCCGGTGGAAATGAGGCCAGCGATATCATCACGAACGGGCCAGTGAGACAATAAAACTGACTTTGCTCCGGCATAGATAAAGGCCCGGCCTAAACCGGTGAAGCCTGCGGCCCCAACCCTGTCTCCCGCCGCCGTGTTGCAGGCAGACAGAATCACCCATTGGGCAGGGATGCTCATCAGCGATATTTCAGAAGCGGTGAGCAGCCCATCATCTTGCCCAATGGCCTTGTCCGGAGGCGTGAGAACCAGTGCTGGCTCAGTGAGGGAGCCGAACTGTCCGCTAATCACCCCGTGGGTGGCAAATACTACAAGATATGCAGGATCAAAGTCGATCTGTTTGATGGCGCTTTCCGTTGCTCTTTTTCCGGTGAATAGCTGTGATTTTTCTTTGCCATAGAGGTCATAAAGATAGTCCAGTTCGGCTTTCGCGCCAGGCAAGGCAGGCAAAGACCTGAGGGCGTGGCTATTGGCCCTATAATATCCGTCCGAAGTTTCCCGAACGGCGGCGTTATTTTTTAACAGGCTGGGGGCCCCAATTCCGATGAACATCTGTTGTTTATGGGGCCTGCGCGGGCCGGATGCCGCCCTGAATGTACCAATTGAGGCCAACCGTTGTATGGCCATATCTCTGATAAGCCAGTTGGCTTCTTTAAGTTTTTTGGTCGTCGGGCGGCCCCCTGTTTTCTTTGTCACCAGCAGAGAAAAGGGCAAAGTGGAAAAGCGGGCATTAGACATAACAAAAAGATGTTTTATACCGCTCATACTTTTTTTAATCTTGCGGGTGAATATCGCCCGATAAAGGTCATATGAACGTTTAAGATTAAAATTGGGCGTAATTTTAGGGCCGCCAGCCATCAGGGACATATCAAGTGAGAGGGAGCGGCGAATGCTGTGGATTATTGCATTGACATCCGCCTGAGGAATTCTGCTACGGTCAAAGGCGATATGATCTTTGGTCAGGGCAAGGCTATAGACATAATGCAAAGTATCCAAGGTCAGCAAAATAGCTTCATTCTTGTCCAGTTTTTCTTGCGTATCGTGGCGGGAGGCTATGGGGTGCTGGGTCGTTTCTGACCAATGGGGATAGGTTTTTTCTAGGGCACTCACCAATATTTTGACGGCGATAGCCTGATTTTCCAGTTCGGCTATGATGTTCCCCTTGGCGGGGTCTTCCGCAACATCTTTTTCAAAAGCCGCTGTATTTTTTCTCAGTTCACCCCGTTTGTCAGAAATTTCTTTATATCTTTGGGCAAAGACGGGGTCTTTTTCCGATAAACGCTGGACGACGGCGCCGGCGGCGCCGGCCAGTTCCGTTTCCATAAGATATTGGGCAACGTCAAAACCCACATCCGGCTTATCCATTTCATAGGCGGCGGCTAAGGCATATTCAAAGGCCCCTTTATAAAAGCGGGTAATTTTACCGCCTTTTTCCAGAATTCTTTCTTGATCAATCCTATCCTTCAAGCTTTTCAGGCCCGTCGCCACCATAGGCCAGCCATCCCCAGTCAGGCCATTGAGAATTTTGCTATAGCCGAGCAAAATCTGAAAATATATCCGGTGAATATGATTGGCCGGCAGGGTGGTTGACACAATTTGCCAGCCCTTTTTCGCCTGTGCCATGGCTTCCCCATAGTCTTCCGATCCAATAAGAGACTGGATCAGCCCCATGCGGGCGAAATAAATATCACGGTGGGTCTTTTCCAGTATTTTCTCAAAGGCTTTAACCGCATATCGCCGCTCTTTCAAGGCGATGTCATCATGGCCCATTGCCGCATGGGCACGGGCCATGCCCATGTGGCTGTTGATGGTAATATAATTATCCGGCCCGACCGTATTGAGGAAAATAGTTTGGGCATCTTTCATCAGGGCTAGCCCGGCCTCCGCTTCTCCAAGGTCATTTTTCAGCGTGGCCAGATTATGCAGAGCATAGCCAAGGCGCAGGTTATTCATCCCCAGGTTTGCCTTTTTAATGGCCACGGCCTCGACCAGAATATCTGCCGCCTCGCGCATCCGGCCCTGACGTTGAAGCTCAATGCCCAGAACCTCAAGGCTGGTGGCAAATTCCGTATGGGTTGGCCCCATTATGCGCCGGGCTGTTTCAACGGCACGGCGAGCTTTTTCTTCGGCTTTAGGCGCGCGGGCACTGGACAGCATCCCGGCTTCTGCCAGCGCCGCATTGGCCACCAGAAAATCATCCGGGTCTGTTTTGATACTGATCGCAGAGGCCTTTGCCATAAAATCTGCGCCTTCAGAGAACAGGCCTCGGCTGGCCTTATGGATACCAAGCTGAAAATAGAGGCGGGGCAGGAGCTTCACAGCGTCCGGATCCGGATTATTTTCCAGTATTCCACGGGCGGCCAGATAGTCTTTTTCCGCCGAAATAAAATCCCCGAGACCGGTTTCTGCGCTGGCCCGGGCGAATAGGGCATGGGCATAGTAGGGGGAGGAATGATCTTTGAACGCGGCAAAAATATTCAGCGCCTCTTCTGTATATTGCTTGCCTTGTTTGGCATTACCCTTGTCCATATCCAGAAAAGACATGAGGATGAGGATACGGGCGGTTGTCACATCATTTTGGGGCAGTATCTCTCTGGCATTTTGCAATATATCCTGTATGACGGCATAGCGGTCATCAAATATTACGCCATTTGCTTCCATTTTACGGGCACAGTCAAAGCGCTGGGTGATGTGATCGGTTGTCAGCGCCCCGAGGAGGCCGCAGGGGCGTTTTTCCGTTTCCGTTGCACAGCTGGAAACCGTCTGAATGGCCAAGATGAGCCACAATAGGGTAAATATTTTACATGCCTTTGAAGTGATCACATCACCTTCCAAAATATTTTCAAATTTATGAGATGTTGGTGCAATTGTGTCAACACCCTAGTCAATACCGCCTTCGTGATTAACTTTCAGTGAGTTCAGAAAATCCAAGAAATGCGGGCTGTTCCACTGATATTGTTAGTGCATCCTTTGTTCTGTAAATTTATATAGTGCCAGATTGACAAGGCACTGTTTTTTCTTTGAGGTTTGGTTTGCCGCCCAACCACAAAGGAAAAAACGATGCCTCATCAAGAGCAGAATAACGCATTTGAAGATGTAAGGGAACTGTTAACCACCGAGGGCGTTGCGGGGATAGCCGATGCCCAAACCCGTGACAGTGGTTTTATCCGGCAAACCATGATGACATGCTGGTGGGCTGGTGGCTGCGCAGGCTGGACAACCGTACGTTTACGTTTATTTCGACGCCCGTTATGAAAAGGCCCCTGAGGCGGGTCAGGTGATCAACGCCGCCGTTCCGGTGGCTCTGGGGGTTAACGTCGCAAGATATCGGGAGGTGCTATGCTGTTCGGTCATGTTGCCCCGCCGTGTCACATGTCCCCGATACGGCCCCTTTACCGCCCCCTGCTCCAGGGCCTATTACCCCTCGTGTCAGCGACGGTTTTGATTATTATTTCGTCATCCTCATCTTCGGGGAGCCATATGGCATGACCGCCTTTACGGAAGAAATCCCATCTATCAATGACCAGGGCGGCGGAACTGGCAGAAAAACTGGATATTCCCATCATTGGCCCACAAAAGGAAGATAAATTCTGGATCGACCAAATTCCCGAAAATTGCCGTAACTATGGCTTGCCAGAGGGCCGATCCTTCAAGCCAGATCAATGGCTTGAAGGCGGCGATAAGGTGTTCTTCGGAAATATTACAATGGACGTTTATTTTTGCCCCGGTCATACGCCGGGTCATGTGATTTTCCATGAAAAAAATGCAGGCTATGCCTTTGTGGGTGATGTGTTGTTTCAAGGCTCCATCGGCCGAACGGACTTTCCGCGCGGGGATCATGCCAGCTTAATCAAATCCATCAAAACACAGCTCTGGCCCCTCGGTAATGACACAAAATTCATCTCCGGCCACGGCGCTATATCCACCTTCGGGGCCGAGCGAAAAACCAACCCCTTTGTCGGGGATGACGTGTAGGGCCCGCCCGAGAAAAAAACCTGCCGAGAAAAACCTGCCTAAAAAACCGGCCTAAAAAACCGGTATGTGATCCCTCACGGCCTATTTCGAAGTGGAATTTCCCTTGGACATAAAAATACGACTTCCCTTAGGAAAGCCGTATTTTTTTATATATAGAATATCAATCTAGCAGAATATATTTTTAGCTGCGACGTTTCCGTGCCAGGCTGAGACCGATTAAACCAAATCCTAACAGCGCCAGTGGTGCTGGCTCTGGAACGGTGGTTTTCGGTGAGACACTGTATGACGCTAATCCACCAGAACCAATTAATCCGCCGTTCGCATCCCTTGCCGACCAACTGTGAGGGGCACCACCCGTCGTATCTGTTCGTAGGGTATAGCCCAGAAAGCTGCTAGACGTAAAATCTGTACAACATATTCCTGTTATCCCACTCACTTGCCCATTACTTGCTGCAAAAACACCTAAACCCCCGACAGTGTCATATGTAATACCCCCGATAGTGGCCAGAAAAGATAAAATCGAGTTATTGGGGGAAAAATACGTCCCGGACGCTGGAATAACCGCCAATGCCGCTGAATCTACGCTGAAAGTTCCCGTTCCACCAACACCTGATGTTGCCGTAAAGTCAATGGTATATTCAATGGGTGTTGCATTCGCACTAATTGGCACACTAAACAACAATATAAATATTATTTTTTTCAGAATAGATAAATTACGATGTATCACTTTAATGTCTCCTTTATTATTGAATTCTTCTGCTGATAAGTTGCAATTAGTGTGCCATTTTGAAGAATGGCAGAAAACTGCCGTTTTCCTGTAAATTCCTTATAATTATAATCCCCAAACTGTAAAAAAACCCGACAATATGTCAGGATTCTTTACAGCTTTCATGTGATAACGGCCCTTATTTGTATATTTCGTCTGGTTTTGGAACGATAATTACGCTGCGATATAGCAGCCCAAAGGCATCCATTGGTGGGGCGTGCCGCTCCTTGCGAACATCTGCGCTTAAAAAACTATCCCCGTTCCCCTAAAACTTCTAGTACTTTGGCGGCGGCTATGGGGATATTGGTGCCGGGGCCGAAGATGGCGGCGACACCGGCCTCATAGAGGAAATCATAGTCTTGGGCGGGGATAACGCCGCCGCACACAATCATGATGTCGCCTGCATCGTGTTTTTCAAGCTCGGCAATCAATTGGGGGATCAGGGTTTTATGACCAGCGGCAAGGGACGAGACGCCAATGATATGCACGTCATTTTCGATGGCTTCCTGCGCGGCCTCGGCGGGGGTTTGGAACAGGGGGCCGATGTCCACGTCAAAGCCGATGTCGGCAAAGGCGGTGGCGATAATTTTTGCGCCGCGATCATGACCGTCTTGGCCCATTTTCACCACAAGCATTCTGGGGCGGCGGCCATGTTCCTCAGCGAATTTTTCGATGTCTTTTTGAATTTTCTCAAAATCTGCATCGCCCTTATAGGCTGACCCATAAACGCCAGAAATTGATTTCACCTCGGCACGGTGGCGGTTAAAGACTTTTTCCATGGCGTCTGATATCTCTCCTAATGAGGCCCTGGCCCGCGCGGCGTTGACGGCGGCTTCCAGGAGATTATCGCTGCCCTTTGCGGCTTCTGTCAAGGCCTGCAAGCTGGCGCGGCATTTTTCCTCATCCCGTTCGGCTTTCATTTTGGTGAGGCGGGCGATTTGAGACAGGCGTACCGCATCATTATCCACGTCTAAAATATCTATAGCATCTTCTTTTTCAAGGCGGTATTTATTGACGCCGACGACGACCTCTTCCCGCCGATCAACGCGGGCTTGTTTTAAGGCGGCGGCTTCCTCAATCTTCATTTTAGGCATGCCCGTTTCAACGGCCTTGGTCATGCCGCCCATTTCTTCGATTTCGGCGATGATTTTCCAGGCTTCCTGCACCAGTTCGTTGGTCAGATGCTCCACATAATATGACCCGCCAAGGGGGTCAACCACATTGCACATACCGGTTTCTTCCTGCAATACAATTTGCGTATTACGGGCAATGCGGGCGGAAAAGTCAGTGGGCAGCGCGATGGCTTCATCCAAGGCATTGGTATGGAGCGATTGGGTACCGCCGAGCATTGACGCCATGGCCTCAACGGTGGTGCGGATCACGTTGTTATAAGGGTCTTTTTCCGTCAGAGACACACCAGAAGTCTGGCAATGGGTACGCAGCATCATGCTTTTGGGATCTTTCGCGCCAAAATTCTCCATGATTTGCGCCCAGATCGTCCGCGCCGCCCGAAGCTTGGCCACTTCCATGAAGAAATTCATGCCTGTGGCAAAGAAAAAACTGAGGCGAGGGGCAAAGACATCAATGTCCAAGCCTTTATTTAAGGCGGTACGGACATATTCCATACCGTCCGCTAGGGTAAAGGCCAGTTCCTGAAGCTGCGTCGCCCCCGCTTCTTGCATATGGTAGCCTGAGATGGAAATACTATTGTATTTGGGCATTTCTTGTGAGGTATATTCGATAATATCGCCAATGATCCGCATGCTCGGTTTCGGCGGATAGATATAGGTGTTGCGGACCATGAATTCTTTCAGAATATCATTTTGGATCGTGCCGCTGAGCTGATCACGGCTGACCCCTTGTTCTTCTGCGGCAACAATATAAAAGGCAAGACAAGGAATTACCGCGCCGTTCATGGTCATGGAAACGGACATTTCATCCAGCGGGATTTGGTCAAACAGGATTTTCATATCCTCGATGCTGTCGATGGCGACGCCCGCCTTGCCCACATCGCCAACAACGCGTGGATGATCACTGTCATAGCCCCGGTGGGTGGCTAGGTCAAAGGCCACGCTTAAGCCTTTTTGTCCTGCGGCTAAATTTCGGCGGTAAAAGGCGTTAGACTCCTCGGCTGTGGAAAAACCGGCATATTGCCGAATAGTCCAGGGCCGGCCAGTATACATGCTGCCCCGTACGCCCCGCGTAAAAGGAAAAAAGCCCGGCAGATTATCAATATGAGGAATATCCGCCACATCATCAGCGGTATAGAGCGGCTTGACCGCGATGCCTTCGGGCGTGCGCCATGTGAGGTCATTGCTGTCCCTGCCGCGTAGTTCCTTAAATACGAGATTCTGCCAATCCGTAATGCTTTTCCGTTTACCGTTCGTCATAAGAATATCTGCCTGGTTTTATTCGATGATAGCCCTGTAACGCGCATCATGCACAAATGTTACTCGTGAGTAAAGTTTTTTCCCATCCGATTATTCAATATATTATTCTGATTTCCCTATCGCTTATCACGGAATATATCAGCTTATGTGGTTGTTGCTCAACCGATAAGCATGTAGTCTATTAATAAATAACCATAAGGAGGATCAGGTGAAAAGGATCATATTGGCGGCCATTTTGAGCCTTGCCCTGTCAGGGATATCTTTCGCGGGGGATGCAGCGCGCGATTTCCAGAAAATTCTTGACGACCATTGGGCAACCCACCTTAAGGAAAGTCCTGATTTTGCGTCTAGCCTTGGGAACAGGGCCTATGACGGTAAGCTTCCTGACAATACAAAAAAAGCCCGCCTGAGACGGGAGGCCTATAATGAAGAAATTTTAACCAGATTACGTCAGATCCCTGTTCACAATTTGGATCAGAATGCCCTGTTAAATTATAAAATATTTATGCGCCTACGGCTGATGGAACAGGAAAACGCCCAATATCCCGGTTACTTATTTGCCATTACAAATAGGGAGGGCTGGCACATGTCCTTTGCCCAGAGCCCCAGCAACATGCCGTTTTTGGAAAGTGCTGATTATGAAAACTACTTAGGGCAAATGGCCGACTATCCCCGTTATAATGCAGAAAATATTGCCCTGCTCAAGGAAGCTGTCCACAAAGGATATACCCATTATTGTGCGTCTATGGCCGGGTATGAGACCTCCATATCAAGTCACATTGTCGATGATGTTAAGAAGAGCGTCTTTTATAGCCCCTTCCAAAGCTTCCCCGCAAAAATGTCTGAAGAAAAAAGACAGGAAATGACGCGGCGCGGGGCCCTCTTAATTCGTGATAACGTTATTCCCGCCTATAAGGCGTTCTATAAATTCTATCGGGAAGAATATGCGCCCAACTGCCGAAAAACGGTTGGCATTTTGAGCCTTAAAGGCGGCGATCGCTATTATGCTCATCTGATCCGTACCTTCACAACCACAAATATGACACCGGATGACATCCATAAAATTGGCTTGCGTGAGGTGAAACGGCTGCGCGGGGAAATGAACAAAATTATCAAAAAGGTTGGCTTCACGGGACGTTTCAAGGAATTCCTTACCTTTCTGCGGACGGATCCCCGTTTCTATGCCACGGACAAACAGACATTGTTGGCAAGAACCGCCTTGATCGCCAAACGTATGGACGGCGAATTACCAAAATTATTTGGTTTTCTGCCGCGCAATCCCTATGGAATAAGGGAAATTCCGAAGGATATTGCAGAAAAGACAACGACGGCCTATTACATGCCTTCTCAAGGGGAGGGCAGAACGGCAGGTTTTTATTATGTCAATACGTCGCTTTTAAAGAGCCGCCCCTTCTATGATATGGAAGCCCTTACCTTTCATGAGGCTGTGCCGGGACATCACTTGCAAATTGCAATCCAGAAAGAACTGGACTTGCCTCTTTTTCGGAAATTTGCAGATTTTACGGCCTTTGTGGAAGGCTGGGCGCTCTATGCAGAGCGACTAGGGCTTGAGGTTGGTTTTTACAAGGATCCCTATAGCGATTTTGGCCGTCTGGCCTATGAAATGTGGCGGGCCTGCCGTCTTGTGGTTGATACGGGCTTGCATACCAAGGGATGGTCACGGCAACAAGCCATCGACTATATGGCAGAAAACACCTCCTTAAGTGTCCATAACATCACGACAGAGGTTGATCGTTATATCACTTGGCCAGGGCAGGCATTGGCCTATAAAATAGGCGAATTAGCCATCACGGCCTTACGGCGGAAGGCGGCGGCTGAGCTTGGGGATAAATTTGACGTGAGGGCCTTCCATGACACCATTCTCGGTAACGGCGCGCTGCCCATCGCCATTTTAGAAGATGTCGTCAACGACTGGATTAAAAAACAAAATCACACATGATTTAAACCCGATCAGGGCCCGATATATTTTTCAATGAAATCCAAATTCATTTGGCACGATGTCTTGGTTTGTAGGTTAAAGGGGCCAATATCACTTTCGCGATTTTCATGTTTCTGTCCGCAAATGCCTTTGCCTAAATTTCGCGCGGAGACGCCCTGTTTTTTTAATTTCGTTACATCTTGTATGTCAAAATTTCCCAACCGTGGATTTTGATATATCTCATTTACGATGCTGCTTAGGGTGGCGGCAGAGAAAAAACTTATGATGTTATTTGTCGCCTGATGAAATCCGCCGTCTCGGTTTCTTACGCGGCCATCGATGACATTATTGAATATTCTGGCGGTCGTAGTGTCAAATCGCACATCTATGCCATGGGTATGATATAGAATATTATTATTAATGATGGTGTCGGCACTTCTGTTGAGGTAAATACCCACATCGCGCGGGCAATTCATAATGATATTATTTCGGATGATGCCGTTATAATGCTCTGTACTGCAATCATTATTCGGGCAATAAGCCGCCCCTGTACCGCCGCCGCCAAAGGATAAGCCAAGGCGGGTTCCCCCCTGGTGTCGCCATTGGCACATGATGAGATTCCGCTCAAATATGTTGGATTTTCCGCCGCCTTTAAAAAATCCGCCATAGCTTGTATGGTCGCCATATAATTTGGCAAAATCAGCAATGATATTGCCCTTTACCCGCCAATGGCTCGCGGCAACAGAATCAATCAAAGTTACTGACGAAGACGTTTTCCTCGGGGCATCATTATAAAATATATTATGCGCAATAAGGCCATAATCAGGGTTTCTCCCAGATAGGCCATTAATCTTGATATGAGCATTAAAATTCTTCACAATGTTGTTTTTTATGGTGATATGATGGGCATTTCCTACGATATGGAAGGCATGTTCACAATGTCCGTCATAGCGGCAATTGCCCTCAATGATGAGATTTTCGATTTTCCAATAAGCCCCTGTGACAAAAAAACCTTCGAGGGTATCCAGCTTTAAGGTCACATCCCCCAGCTTTTCCGCCCGCAGGGTGATGGGGTGATCCTTAAAGCCTTTATTCAATAATCCTATATTATACCGCTTAAAGTGGTAGTCCCCCGGAGCAATAACAATGACGTCGCCGGCTCTTGCCGAATTAAGGGCGTTCAAAAATTCACTTTCCGTCGTGACTGATATCTTGGAAAAGGCCGAAACGGGCGCCGCCGCTTTGCGGGCCGGCGAAGGCCCCACATTAAGAGGCGGATTATTAAGAAGATGAGGCGTTATATCCTGAGAAGATATAGTTTCAAAATTTTGACTTGGATCGGGGACATAAAAAAATTTTATTGCGCTAAAGACGAACGATAGAGAGGGGTGCCTCGGCTCCTGCCAAACAACTTCCTTTTCCAAGGCGCGCGTATAGACCACAAAGGTATCTTCTTGATAAAGATATCTTGCCGTGGTCACTATGCCGGCCAGAATAAGCGCCGCAAGAATCACCGTCGGAAAGATGATATATTTCAGAAAAGATCTCATGATATGGCCCTACTGCAATTCTTTGTTGCTTTACTATACCGCTTTCTTTTACTGTCTGAAATATATTTTTACCGATCGCAGATGAATGCCAAATAATAAATAAGAGGAATAACGGATGTCTTTGAAAAAATATAAAATGCTCGCCGTGGCCTGTGTCGCCGCATTTGGGGTGGCGATGGGACAGTTTTCATATGCGGATACAGCCCATGATTTCCAAAAAATATTGACAGACCAGTGGGCCGCAGCCACGAAGGAAAAAGTTTTCTTTCGTACCGATCCTGATGGCTTTCGCCTCAATGGAACATTGCCGGAATTTAATAAAATCGCCCGGGATCGCAGAGCCGCCTTCAATGGGAAAATTTTAAGCCGTTTAAGCCATATTGATGCCGCGAAACTCTCCAAGGCGGATCAAATAAGTTATAAAATTTTCAAATATGAAAGACAGGCGGAAGCCAAAAGCGATCAGGGGCCAGGCTATCTCTTTCCCATCACAAGTCTCTTTGGGTATCATACCTATTTTGCGGATGCGCCGGCCAATATGTCCTTTTTAAAGGAACAGGATTACGAAAAATATCTCATCAGCCTTGCCGATTTCCCGCGCTATAATCAAGAAGAAATAGCCATATTGGCCCAAGCCGTCGCGAAGGGCTACGTCCAATATTGCAGGTCTATGAAGGGCTATGAAAAAAGCATCAGTGAACATATTGTCAAAGACCCGGCCAAGAGTAAATTATTCGGGCCTTTTAAAAAATACCCGCCGCAAATGACTTTGGCCAAACAGACGTATTTTACCCAACAGGGCCGAAAACTGATTGCGGAGAAAATCATTCCTCAATATCAGGCCCTCTATGATTTTTATACCAAAGATTATATCACCCATTGCCGAAAAACGGCGAGCATTAGTAGCCTTAAGGGCGGCGCGGAATATTATAAATCTCAGATTGAATATTTCACCACAACCGATATGGAGCCCCAAGAAATCCATGATCTCGGCCTCAGTGAAATTAAACGTATTCGCGGTGAAATGCTGGCTATTATGAAAAAGGTTGGCTTCAAAGGCAACTTCAAAGAATTTTTGAGCTCCCTGCGACATGAGCCGAGATTTTACGCTAAAAGTGAGCAAGAACTACTGCGTAGGGCGGCGCTGATTGCCAAGACGGCGGAAGGCGAGCTGCCTAAATTCTTCAGTGTCCTTCCGCGAAACACATATAGCATCAAGGCGGGCAAGCGCGGGGCATTTTATATGCCGTCCTCTGGAGACGGCACCACATCGGGCAGTTTTTTCCTTGGAACAGACAATCTTTCCGCCCAGCCTCTCTATACCCTGGAAGCGCTCACTTACCACGAAAGTGTCCCGGGGCATCATTTGCAATCAGCCTTGGGGATGGAACTTGATATTCCCGAGTTTCGCAAGACCTTGTCTCATTCTGCTTTTGCGGAAGGTTGGGCACTCTATTCAGAACGCTTGGGGAAAGATATGGGATTTTATCAGGATCCCTATAGTGACTTTGGGCGGCTGACATACGAAGCTTGGCGCGCAGGACGGCTTGTGGTGGATACGGGCATACATGCCTTTGGGTGGTCACGGGAAAGGGCTATTACCTTTTTGCTCACTAACACGGCCCTGACCAAAGATGAAGTCGCCGATGAAATCGATCGTTATATTACCTGGCCCGGGCAGGCATTATCTTATAAAATAGGTGAGCTAAAAATTCGGGCTTTACGTAAAAAAGCAGAAGAGGCCTTAGGGGCAAATTTTGACCTTCGCGCCTTTCATGACACTGTCATTGGAAATGGCTCGCTGCCGATCGCCATATTAGAGGACATCATCGATGATTGGATCGCGGCGCAGAAGAAAAAATAAAAAACCAAACAGTCGTTTATTTCTTTTACGGTTTATGTATCATATACTGTGATTCAATTGACAGAGACACTTGCATAAGGTAACTATATCTGTAATTATATTGCGCTGCAACACAATGCAAGGCTCTGCAGGCATGACCAAATGATATGACTTTTAAAATATCATTACGATAAACACGGGAGAACGACCCAAATGAAAATTCTGGTCCCAGTTAAACGGGTAATTGACTATAATGTAAAAATTCGTGTGAAAGCGGATAAGACAGGTGTGGAGCTTGCCAATGTTAAGATGTCCATGAATCCTTTTGATGAGATCGCCGTTGAGGAAGCGTTGCGGATCAAGGAAGCGGGTCATGCCGAGGAGGTCATCGTGGTTTCCGTTGGGCCAATGCAGGCCCAGGAAACGCTTCGTACGGCTTTGGCCATGGGGGCAGACCGGGCGATTTTGGTTAAAACTGATGAGGCCGTTGAACCTCTCGCCATCGCAAAAATTCTTAAGGCCATCGTTGGGGAAGAAAATCCTGGCCTGGTTCTGTTGGGCAAGCAGGCCATTGACAATGATTGTAATCAAACAGGCCAGATGCTCGCGGCCCTTTTGGGTTGGCCTCAAGGCACGTTTGCCTCGAAGGTGGCATTTGGGGACGGATCAGTGAACGTCACCCGCGAAGTGGACGGCGGGCTTGAGACGATACAGCTGACCCTCCCGGCGGTTGTCACCGCTGATTTACGCCTTAATGAGCCGCGTTATGCCTCGCTGCCCAATATTATGAAGGCCAAACGTAAGCCGCTGGATACCAAGGAACCTTCTGATTATGGTGTGGATACCGCACGGCGCGTTGCCACATTAAAGGTAGAAGAGCCCGCCTCACGGCAAGCCGGTATTATCGTGGAAAATGTAAGCGAGCTGGTCGCCAAATTGCGCGACGAAGCAGGAGTAATCTGATCATGACATCACTTGTAATTGCGGATCACGATAATGTATCTTTAAAGCCAAGCACATTAAACGCCGTGACGGCAGCGGCGCAATTGGGCGATGTCCATATTCTCATCGCGGGCCTTAAGTGTTCTGGGGCGGCCGAGGCGGCCGCAAAGGTTGCTGGCGTATCGAAGGTTTTGGTTGCCGACAACCCGGATAACGAACATCAGCTGGCTGAAATTCTGGCCCCGCTCGTGGTGAGCCTTGCTGATGGTTATGATGCCATCCTGGTTGCGGCGACGACGACAGGTAAAAACTTTATGCCCCGTGTGGCGGCTCTTTTGGATATGGCGCAGATTTCTGATATCATTTCTGTTGAAAGTGCGGACAGCTTCAAGCGCCCGATCTATGCGGGCAATGCCATTGCAACAGTCCAGTCCAGTGATGCCAAAAAGCTCATTACGGTTCGGACAACGGCTTTTGCGGCAGCGGCGGCAACGGGCGGCTCTGCGGCTCTTGAGAATGTCGCGGCAGCGGCAAACCCCGGGCTATCCAGTTTTGTCAGTGCGGAGCTTTCAAAATCTGAACGCCCCGAATTGACAAGCGCAAAGATTATCATATCTGGCGGACGCGGTATGGGGAGCGGCGAGAATTTTGCCCTTATCGAAGCCATTGCAGATAAGCTGGGCGCCGCCGTTGGTGCCTCACGGGCCGCCGTTGATGCGGGCTTTGTCCCCAATGATTATCAAGTGGGACAAACAGGCAAGATTGTTGCCCCTGACCTTTATATTGCTGTCGGTATATCCGGCGCGATACAGCATTTGGCGGGCATGAAAGACAGTAAGGTCATTGTGGCCATAAATAAGGATGAAGAAGCGCCTATTTTTCAGGTGGCAGACTATGGTCTTGTCGCGGATTTATTTCAGGCTTTGCCTGAGCTTGAAAAAGAGTTATCCTAGAAGGCTTAATAGATATTGAGGCTCGTCCTATAATGGTTTATGTCCTCAAAGTAAATGTATGATTAAAGAGAGATACCCCTAATGGTACAACATGTCGGAATAATTGGTGCAGGCCAGATGGGCAACGGAATTGCCTATGTTTTTGCGCGGGCGGGATATGATGTCCTCTTGAGTGATATTAGTGAAGAAGCCTTGCAAAAAGCCCTCTCCAAGATCGAAATTAATTTTCAGCGTCAGGTCGCCAAAGAAGCCATGACGGCGGAAGAGGCCAAAATAGCTCTCTCGCGGGTCAAAATCAGTACAAGTCTCGAAGGTTTTTCAGAGGTTGATCTGGCTATTGAGGCCGCGACCGAAAATGAACAGATTAAAATTGCCATTTTTCAGGATCTCTGCCCTATCTTAAAGGCCGATGCCATTCTGGCGACCAATACCTCATCCATATCAATTACGCGGCTTGCCTCCACGACCGACAGACCAGAGAAATTTATCGGTCTGCATTTTATGAACCCCGTTCCCGTCATGCAACTTGTTGAGTTGATCCGAGGCATTGCGACCAGCGAGGAAACCTATCATATCGCAGAAGTTTTCATCGAAAAAATAGGGAAAACCTCGTCCAATTCCGAGGATTTTCCCGCTTTTATTGTGAACCGCCTTCTCTTGCCGATGATTAACGAAGCTATTTATACGCTTTATGAGGGGGTCGGCTCCGTCGAATCCATTGATAAAGCCATGCGCCTTGGGGCCAATCATCCCATGGGGCCGTTGCAACTTGCTGACTTTATCGGACTTGATACCTGCCTTTCTATCATGCAGGTTCTGTACGAGGGATTAGCAGATACCAAATATCGTCCTTGCCCGCTTTTGGTAAAATATGTTGAGGCAGGATGGATTGGGCAAAAAGTTGGCCGGGGATTTTATGATTACCGGGGCGATGTCCCCATCCCAACGCGCTAATCACCCTCTGTGAAAATGTATTTCCTGGCGGGAAACTAAGGTTTTCTTATGTCCTTATCCTGAATTATGGCATACTGACCAAAAGAAAAACTTGGATTATATCATGCTCACACAAGACGAAAAAAAATTCCTCTCACAGGTCATAAGCTACTGGTTTGATCATCTGAAGCCGGAGGATTGGTTCACGCCGTCCCATGACATTGATCAGGAAATACGGGAGAGATTTTTCCCTATATATGACCATTTCAAAAGCCGAAACCTTACGGAAATGACCTTGAGCCGTGATGAGATATTGGCGGCGATCATTTTGTTCGACCAGATGCCCCGCAATATGTTCCGGGATCAGGCAGAGGCCTTTGCCACGGATCATCTGGCGCTGTCCTTATGCTTTATGGCTCTGGCGAACGGGCATGATTTGGCCCTGACGGATATTCGAAAATCCTTTACCTACATGCCGCTCGAACATAGTGAGGATAGGAATGATCAGGAATTGTCCGTCAGCCTGTTTCAGCAGCGGACAAAGCTTGATCTGCAGATTGATTATGCGGTACGGCATCTTGACATCATCCACCGTTTTGGCCGTTTTCCCCATCGGAACAGGGCCCTCGGGCGGGCCTCTACGGCCGAAGAAGAAGACTTCCTTGCCGCCGGCGGTGATCACTTTGGCACCAAAGAAGGCGCATAATTTTTATGAATAATATAACCAAATTATTGATGCTGATATCTACCGTGGTTCTGGTCATTGGCGGGGGAATTTCCTTATATTTTTCCTTACAGGACAACCAGCCGATCGCCGCCATTTATACCGGCGCGGACGGGGTCGCCATAGACGGCTTTGATGCCGTGGCCTATTATACTTCTGGCAACAGATCCGGCGGCGCACATAAGGGCGCCCCTAACTTTCAGGTCAGCTGGTCGGGATCATTATGGTATTTCCGCAATATGGAAAACCAGCGTACTTTTTCCGATGAACCGGAAAAATATGCCCCGCAATATGGGGGCTATGATCCTTTCGGCATGGCGCTAAACGGCACTGCTCAGCCAGCCACGCCAGAGCTTTGGGCCGTTGTCGAGGGAAAGCTATATCTGTTCCACTCCGGCAAAAGCCGCAAACTTTGGCAGGAAAATGAGCCGGAAAACCGAAAGAATGCCGATGATCACTGGGCTAAAGTCATCCAGCAGATCCGCTATAGGGCGCAAATGAAGTAACGGACATATCCTGACCGATGCTATTGAGTCGAATGTGTATAGACCAATGACGTCACGATCCCGCCCACCACGTAAATAACAATTCCCGATAGTGCTGAAACAAGGCTTTCCATGGCACTCATCGGGAATGCCGCATATAACACCATAGTAATGCCGGACATTAAAATTCCGATTAACAGACCGTATCTTGCCCCTTCCAGCCAACCTTTTCCCTCATGATGCAGGGCATAGATATAACAGAACATAATGGTCACAATGAAATAGCCAAGATACATCCAGAGGGCATGTGCCTCAAGGTCTGGCCCCATCCGTCCTATGGTTTTCATCTGTGTCATGTAATCTGCCAAAATAACATCTGTTGCAATACCTAGAATGGACATGGCAACATAAGCTGCGATAATAGCTAAAATCAGTCTTTTACAATTCATCAACCCTCTCCTCTTGTTTAAAATTATAGATCCCAATATAGACTATAAGCAATTTTCTCTCTTAAATTCAAGCCACCTGTATCAGCCTTCAGCGGGATGGCCGCGCCTTTACCTTTTCTCCTGCCTTGCTGGTACGGCTGTCATCACTAAGTTTGGCGTAGGTTGCTTCAAGGAGATTGTGGAATTTCAGGTCATTATTTTGTGCCTTTAACGCGGCCCTTAGGTGGCGTAGGGTCAGGTCATAATCCCCTTCTGCAAAGGCCTCTAATGCGCGGTAATATCTATAATAAGGATTTTTTAACTGATATTTTTTGACAAGATCTGAATAATAGATCGATTTCTCACTATGGCCTGTCTGATCATATAAAACGACTAAATTATTTAATACGGACTGGTTGTGGCTATCATATTTCAGCGCCATAAAATAAGATCTCTCGGCATAGCTATATAGGCCATTCATGCGGTAGAGGACACCAAGATTAGACCAGATCGCCGCGTCACGCGGAGCGAGCATCAAACTCTTCACGAAATAGGGGAAGGCCTTTTCATAATCACCCTCAGACAGGTAATCTGTGCCTTTATTGCTGTAATATAAGGCCGTGGCTTGCTTTTCTGATATAATCCATGATTTATAATGAGGCTTATAGTTTATTCGATCAATATCGACAACATAATCACGCGCCGTTTCTGTTCGTACGCGCACATTCACATGTCGGCTGATGTAATATAAGGTGTCCCCTGCCGGGTTCCATTCAGGCGGAATACCGATTTCCTGAAACCTGACTTTTAAGCCACGTTCCCGTGCAAAAGCGGCAAATAAATAACTAAAGGCAAGACAGTTGCCCTCGGCATATTTAAAAGCGTCCCGCGCCGTATAGGTTTTTGACATATCATATTCCATGGCCAAAGCCCCGGCTCCCGTCATCATATGCAGCAATGACATAATCCGCGATCGTTTTGCCCCCTTTCGGGAGACATAATGATTGAGGCTGGAGACCATTTTATCCGTGATATCCATTACGCCATCATCGGGCAATATCATTTTTGCGGCGGCGTCTCCAAAAAGGGCCTCTCCCGATAACAAATGTTGCCGACTGATTTTTTCCGCTGAATATAGGGGATCTTGTATATCTATACCGCTGCACCCGCTGGGCAAAATCATCAGCAGGCTTATAATAAAATGATATTTTTTGAGAAAAATATTCATTTAAGGCCTCTAAGTGACAAGGTCAAATATGCTATTCGTTGCGCGCTATTATATCATAAATGGCCTTTTTTTCCAAATCTTGAGGCGCCGTCAATTTTGACCGGCTCTCTTTTGTCTTAAACTGCGGGATAGGGCTTTAATTTGTCAGAGGACAAGGGCAAAGAAATTCAGGTGGATTTTTTGACGAATTGGGTCAGGATAACAATATGTTGTCCACTGACGCGGCCTTCAATCTGCTGTGGGTTATCATGAACCAGAGAGATATTGCGGACGGCGGTGCCGCGTTTTGCGGTAAAATTGGCGCCCTTAACAGTCAGGTCTTTAATTAAAGTGACCGTATCACCCGCCTCAAGTATGCCGCCGTTGCAGTCCAGATGAACAATATTGTCTTCATCATTTTGTTTATCTGCTCCAGACTTTATCCCAGACTGGGCCCAAGCCAAAACATCGTCCTCGAGGTAGAGCATATCCAGTAAATCCTGGGGCCAACCCTCGCCGCGAAGACGATCAAGCATGCGCCATGCCATGACCTGTACGGCGGGGATGGGTGTCCACATGCTGTCATTTAAGCAGCGCCAGTGATGGACATCAACCTTGGCAGGATCTTCTATTTGATTGCGGCATGTGGCGCAAATCAAGACAGTTTGATCCACAGAACCATCCGATGTGGGCGGAACATCAAAAACGCCAAGCTTATCGTCTGCGCCGCATAATTCACATTTGTCTTCTGCTCTGGTTCGTAATTCCTGTTCAACGCCCATTATTTTCTTTCTTACATTTTTGAGTTATTTTAAAGGTGCCGTGATAGCCATATAATTTACCTGACCAAGGATGTTGTATGTCCATCATAATGGAAAAGTGATCATCACTTAGCGGTATTTCCTCCGCATAAACCTTGCCAAACAAAAAGTCTATGGGGAAAGGAATGATTTTTCCAAAAATTCTGAAACCAAACCCGTTATGTTCCATAGATATTTTTTCGTTTCGCCAGCCAATCAAGGTTCGCCAACATAACCCCGCGCGCATGACTTCGGCCATTTCCCGGCCCTGAACGGCATACATTGTGGAGCGATACTGATAAGGTTTGCGGCCCGGAAAATAAAAAATGCGGTCTAAAATATAGCCCTCACTCTGTGGCATTGATCGATAATGCACGGTAACGGGAATATCTACCCCTTCGTAGGGCACCAATGTCCCCATGAGACGGAAAAGAGGCTTTAATATTCGTATCAGGGGCGAGCTTTCAATTGTCATCATACCTTCGGCGACACAAAGATCGTCACTGTAAGGACGATGGGCATAATGTTGTTTCATCACGTCAGGCAACTTATCCCAACTCTCGCCGAAAATGCCCTTATATATGGGATTATTCATTTTTGTCTCACATTACATCGAGATAGAGGAAATATAGGTGGCCAAGTTTATTTGGACATTGCCGTTTTAAAATAAAGAAATCACGCCTTCCTCTTAATGTTAAGCCGCGATGTCTTGTTCATGCAAGCACTTTCCTTTGGCTATCGTTTTCATCTTGCGGGGTAATCGCACATTTGTCTGTGTTCGAATCGCGCCGTATCACCTGTCCGACATTGCCGCTTGAAGCATAGATGTGCCTTGCGAGGGGGGCGTTATGGGATTTTATTATGTCTGATTTTTGAGTGTATGATTTGAAACATTATTTTTTCAATGCCGTCTTCTTTTCCTGTCATTATCCATAAAATTATGGTCGTAAAACTATATATTACGGCCCCGACGATAATCTTAAGAATGAGTGTCAAGAGGCCAGGTTCAAATGCAATATGATCTATCATATATATATTGGTGACTTTTATCCCGATCATCATGAATAAGACGGCAAGGAAAGGTCGATACATGGCTAAAAAATAGTCTTTAAGCGTTGTTTTTATTAAATAAGACAATGCGCCTAAGTTAAAAATGATAGAGAAACAGCCTGTTGCCACCCGCGCATAGGCTATGCCCAATACGCCATTCCATAAATAAGCGGGATAGATCAGCAAAAAGAAAACGATCATCTCTAACCATGAAAAGAATGTAGAAACCTTGATTTTTCCAACAACAACGATGATATCACTTGCCAGAGCAGATATTATGGTCGTCACCGAATAAAGCGCCAAAATTTTCAAGAGAGGGATCGTTGGCCGCCAATTGTCTCCGAGCAGCAAAGGGATGGCCTCATCTGAAATAATATATATGCCGAAACCTATAGGCAGAGCAATGATCAGCATGGCAGAAAATGTTTTTAAGAACCCCGTTCGAAGGCGGCTCGCATCATGTTGAATTGTTGAAAAACCTGGTATTAAGGCGCGGCCTATAGGTAAAATTATAGCATCGGACGCAAGTTCCGCGATTTCCTTGCCCACGATATAGAAGCCTAAATTTTGGCTCGTTGACATCTTCCCGACGATGAGTTTATCGCCTTGGGTATAAAAATAAATGGCTATTCCTCTGAGGAGGCTCCATTGGGAGACGGACCATATATCTTTTACGGCTTTTAAGGTTAAGCTTGGCCGATAATCACTAATGATAAAACTTAAGATAACGGCGGCAATATTATTTAATAATATGCCAATGGCAAAAGCATAATAATTTCGAAAATAAACCGCCAGGGAAACCACGAATATAACTGACAGGAGTTTCTTTAAGAGATTAAAAGTGAAATCTTTTTTGAATTCTAGGTTTTTACGAATAATGATTGTGCCAATATTTTCCCAGCCCCCAATAAAAATTGATAGGGCAATTATGGGGGCTATAAAATTTAATCTTTCTTCGTTGTAAAAAGAAGAAATCCAAGGGGTTGCACAGAGCAGAATAACCGCGATCAAAGCGGATTCTAGAATACGCATTGTCCAACCGGTATCAAAATGTTCCTTCTGGGCATCCTGTTTTCGGATCAAGGCAATGGCTACACCAAAATCAAGGCAAGCGGATGCCATTCCGACGATGACCATGACCATCGCCATTAAGCCAAAATCTTCAGGGACTAATAATCGCGCGAGAATAGCCGTACACGAAATCCCAAGAATTCTGACTAGACCCCTCATGGAGAGCATCCAGACTGAACCACGGATCATGGTGTTGGCAAGGTCTTCCTCTTTTGGGCTCGTCACTAAATTTCCCGTATGGTTCTCAAAATAATTTTTATCCCTCATCTGAAAGGAGATGTTGATTCAGGGTGGTCTATATCAAATTAGTTAAAATTTAACCTCTTCACGTATAAACAATCATTGATATTTGACGCAAGACACGATTGCAGAAATGTTGTTTGTGGATTCGAGTTTCTTTATTTCCGTGCGTTATTGTTGTATGAGGTTGAAAAGTCCGTAAATATATGATGCCATCAAATTAATTTTACGCCTCATGGAAGATAGAATTTATGACGTTTTTTAATATCATACGAGAGATAGAATCGTTACATCGGCAGAGGATAAAATTTATATGAATTTTAAATATTCTGTGGCAATTCCTGCCTATAATGCTGAAAAGGTAATCTCTGAGACCATAGACTCCATTTTATCTCAAACAATCAAACCACAGAATATTATTGTGGTAGACGATGGGTCGCTTGATAACACCGCTGAGATATGCCGTTCTTATGAAAATGTACAAGTTATCATGAGTCCAAACGGCGGCCCGGAGTCAGCACGAAAAATGGCGATAGAGGCTTGTGATGCTGATTGTTGGGTCGCGCTATGCGATAGTGACGATATATGGATGGAAGACCATATTGAAAGATTAATTCTATTGATACAGAAAACAGGCGCGGATTTTGTCTTCTCTAATTTTAGTGAATTTGGCTTAGTCGCCCGTAAGGAATCAAAATTTGAGTTATTAGAAGCCAAATTTTTTATGAATTTTCATACTGAAATTGATGGCATGGGTTTTCAGTATTTAGGCCAAGATCTTTTTTGTCAGGTTGCCCAATCGAACCCCATATTTACATCGACCCAAATATTTTCAAGGGATTTGTATGATAAGGTCGGTGGTATTGATCTTGCCCTTGCCAGAATGCCTGCCGCAGATGCCGACCTTACGCGCCGCATGGCCCGTTTTGCAAAAATAGCCTGCGATCATAAAGTTACCGTAAAAATACGACGGGATGGTGATACTTTCTCAGCAAAGACGCCTATTAATATTGGCCGGCAAAATCTTCTGGAAAAGCTCTTAATCTGGGAATCCCTGGAGCCTGGACATATTGATTGTTTAAAAAAAATTATTAAGAAAAATGGCCAGGATATTTTTTGGTGGGCCGTTTGGCAATCTAAGTGGAAATTGGCTTATCAATATAAAGAATTTATTGATTTCAAGAAGTTACCTTTCTACAAAAAAATTAAATTTTTATTCCTGTGCTCTTGTATATTGCCGCTTAAAGGGCGTAACACGCCTCAGTGACATATGTGGTAATGTGAGGGATAATTTTGAAATTCCTTTATGATAGTTTTTAAGATCAGGGTGAATGAGCCTAGTCTCGGGGGCTTCAAGATGATAGAAGCGGCCACGAAACTGGGCATTTATTTTGCAAATCCCTACGTCCCTTGGCAGCGAGGAACCAACGACAATACTAACGGCCAGCGGCGTCATTATTCCCCAAAGGCATCAACTGGCGGGGAGTGAGTGAAAAACAGCTTGCACAGGCCGTCGAAAGGCTCAATAATCGACCCCGAAAATGTCTCAATTATCAGACGTCAAACGAGGCTTTCTAAAGAACACACGCGGCGCATTTGCAACGTGAATTCACCTCTGACCCTGACGAATCCCCACGAAAAAAATAGTTAGAACAATGACATAGGATATTTGACAAAGCGACATTCATGACATTTAGTGGTTTTATCCCTCACCAAACAGAAGAAACCACAGGATTATGTCATGAATATCCCCCGTTTTTTATCCCGTTCTGTCGCTCGTGTCACCCCTGCGATGCATAAAGTTCGCCGGGCGTGTTTTTTTGCTGCCATTGAGAGTGCCATGAATGGCGGCTCACTTTCCGTCACCGGACTGGGCCGTAATATCTGCAATATGGCCCTGGAAAAACATCGGATCAAACGGATTGACCGCCTCTGCAGTAATGCGAAGTTTCACCGGGAAATTAAATCCATTTATCATCGGCTAGCCACGCAGGCAATTGG
>Ga0316203_1000638_pt1 | contig 37372 bp, 37 predicted proteins | sample 6monrhotite_MG_FD_204940 | JGI IMG/M metagenome (GOLD analysis project Ga0316203, IMG submission 204940) | Microbial mat bacterial communities from mineral coupon in-situ incubated in ocean water Damariscotta River, Maine, United States -... | ecosystem: Environmental > Aquatic > Marine >... | reverse complement strand
GCAAGTCACCACCAGCAAACACACCCAAAATGCCACACAGGAAACAAGCACCTAATCCCTGCTCATGTGACACCGATCACGGTCAGACTACATTAAAAGCAGAACCTTTGCCGACCAGACCACAAGAGAAGGAGCCACCCATGATTAAATTTGACATTGCCTATGCAGCAATCGCCCTGACATGCATCTATCTCGGGACCAGCATCTAAAACAGACTCACCTGCCAGGCAGCGCATTATGCACAGGAAACATCAGCCCCATCACTCAGCCCGGGGCTGAGTTATTTTCGAACAAAAACTCGCTCAATAACAACCGGTTCAACTGGCACGTCACCGTGACCTCCCCTTGAAGCAGTCCGAACTTGCGCAATGCTGTCAACGACATCCATTCCGGAGGTCACCTTACCAAACACGGCATACCCCCACCCATTCTGATTGCGCGAACGAAAATCGAGAGGGGTATTGTCGTTGAGATTAATAAAAAACTGAGCTGTCGCAGAGTGCGGATCGCCGGTACGAGCCATAGCTATAGTACCGCGCTTGTTTTTCAAACCGTTATCGGCCTCGTTTTTGATCGGCGCAAGCGTACTCCGCTTTCTGAAGCTGACATCAAAACCGCCCCCCTGAATCATGAAGCCGTTTATCACCCGGTGGAAGATCGTCTCATCATAAGAGGCGGCCAACACATAAGTGAGAAAGTTTTTTACTGACCCTGGCGCTTTTTCAGCATTGAGCTCAATCACGATATTGCCTCTGTTTGTCTGAATCTCAACAAAACGATTCTTCTCGCCAGCCATAGCTGAAACAGTAGCGACACTCATCAAAGTACAAAAAATCAGCGCCTTCAATAATAATTTCATTCAAACATCTCCTTTTCTGCCAGCAATAACAGCCTGAACTGTAACTCTATTGACTGCAGCCGGACACATCAATTCAACGAGCAGGGGCCACCAGCCTATGCAGCAGTTGCCCTAACATGCATCCAGCTCGGAATCAGCATCCAAAACACAGGTTCACCTGTCTCCTTCTATTCATCAACAGCCGAAACGGCTAAGCAAGCTCAGCTTCTGGAGGCCCAGATATAAGGCAAACTACAGGCAAAATTACGTTTTGTGATTACTGACACATTAAAGAATCATTAAAACCATAGCTTCTCCTCCAAGACACCGGAGGGAACACTATGATGGAATTTGATATCGCTATTTCTGCAATCACACTGGCTGAATTTTACGTTGGATCTGCTCTGATTTAAGCATACAGGTCAGTAAATAAAATACCGGAAATCTGCTTGTCTCATCATTGCCACAATCCTGTGATACCAAGCACATCACGAAAAGAACGTACATGGAGAATCACCTCCATCAAGTCACGACCAGGAACGGAACTATCATGGTGGAATTCGATATCGCTATCTCTGCAATCACACTGGCCGGCTTTTATGCTGGCAGCGCACTGATCTAGAAGATGACTATCCCCGGCATCATAGCCATTATATTACTTGTCCTGATGATCCGCATGGTTCGCAGGCTCTCTATCGACCTCGAAAAAGGCGTTTTTGTGAATGGGCAATATCCGGAAGCTAAAGCCCCGGAATCTATCAGTCGTTCAGTGAACGATACTCTGCAAGCAGCTCCTGCAGATCCTGCCACCCTTTTTGCTTCTGGGCAGGAGAACGGAGCAGGAAAGCAGGATGATATGTCACCCAAACCGGTACCCCACGGTAATCATGCCAGCGGCCGCGCAAAGAGCCCAACGGGGCATCGCTTCCCAGCACCGTCTGCGCAGCAACTCGGCCGAGCAGGCATATCATTTTCGGCCGTAACAGATCAAGCTGCTGCTCAAACCATAGATTGCATGCCTGCACTTCGTCCGGCCGGGGGTCGCGATTATTCGGTGGCCGACACTTGATTGTATTCATCATATAAACCTGATCACGATCCATACCCATAGCTGTGAGCATGCGATCAAGTAACTGACCTGCCTGACCGACAAACGGCTCACCCTTCAGATCCTCATCATGACCCGGCGCTTCTCCGATAAACACCAGATCAGCATTGGGATTCCCCGCCCCGAACACCACCTGAGTACGTGCTTCACTTAAGGCGCATAAGCGACATGTTGCCGCCCTTTCAGCCAGACTGGCCAAAGCCGAGCTGGCACCCACTTCAACCGGCAGTTCGACCTTACTTGCAGAAGAAAACCCCACACCTTTACCTTCAACAACAGGCACGATTTTTTCAACAGCCTGTACTGATGATAACGGCAGCACTGCTGGTGCTGCCGGAACAATACTCAGCTGATCAGATATAGATGGCGCAGAAGTAAAAAGGGAAACCGGTGTTTGCACACCGATTTCCCTTAAATATGTTGCTACAAATTGTTCGTTTTCAGCCAAGATCAGCCAAGCAGCGCATCAACATTGGTATTCGATCCCAGATACACAGGCACACGCTGATGCAGTGCTTCAGGCTCAATATCGAGCACAGCAATACCACTGCTCATCGCCTTACCACCGGCCTGCTCCATGACAAAACCCATTGGAATTGCTTCATACAGCAGACGCAGCTTACCAGTCCTGTTTTTCTCATCAGCAGGGTAAAGAAATACGCCGCCTTTAAGCAGGGTACGATGCATATCAGCAACCATAGCACCCACATAACGCATACCAAGACCTGTTTCATCCTTCATACGATCCAGATTATCACCCATGCCATCCAGCCATTTAGACTTATTGGACTCGTTCACAGAGTAGTAACCACCTGTTTCAGGGATACGCATATCCGCATGACTCAGCTCAAAACGTGCACTGGCAGGATTAAAGGTATAACCATGCACACCGTCACCTACGGAACAAACCATCATCAATGACGGGCCGTACAACACATAGCCGGCAGCGATCACACCCTGACCAGATTGCAGTGTATCAGACACATGCGGACGTTCGGAATTGGCTGTTTTACGTTTCACAATCGAGAAGATTGTGCCCACAGGGCCATCCACGTCGAGGTTTGAAGAACCATCCAGCGGATCTACCAGTACCAGGTAATCAGCATGGGAATACTCTTCAATCACCAGCAGCTCTTCCTGCTCTTCAGAACCTACCGCACAAACAAAACCGGTAGAACGCATCTCTTCAAGGAAAATCTCATCGGAAAGCACATCCAGCACCTGCTGCTGTTCGCCCTGTACATTTTCACCACCGGCCTCACCAAGTGCGCCTCTGAATACAGCGCCACGCAGAACAGCAGCGATCTCAATCGCAGCACGACCTGCACCCTGGATAATTGGCATCATTGCAGGACCATGTTCGCCCTGCTTGGCAATATTATTCAATGTTGTTGGCATATCCCCTCCGGAAAAAATCGTTCTGGCCACCATTTTCATGCAGCCAAAAACTTAAGCGGCCTCATGATAGCGAGAGAGGACCGCAAAGACAAAGTAACTACGATTCAAATGCGTCCAGCAGCCGCTGGTGAATGCCCTCAAAGCCGCCATTGGAAAGCACCAGCACATGGTCTCCCATGCTTACGCCATCAGCCACAAAGCTGATGATTGAATCAACATCCGGGATTAACGACGCATGAGACCCGATCTCACGACAAACCCGAGCGGCATCAAGTACCTCATCGGCTTGCAGATTACGATCCGACGGCGCAGCAAATACCACGCGGTCTGCAGCATCGAAACAGAGCGGCAGACGCTCCTGATGAATGCGTGTGCGCATGGTGTTCGAGCGAGGTTCTATGACCACCCACAAACGCCCTGTCCCACCGTGCTTTTTCATACTTGCACTGGCAGCACTCACCATGCCGGTAATGGCCGTTGGATGATGGGCAAAATCGTCAAACACCTTCACACCAGCGGCTTCACCCACCAGTGTCATACGACGCCGGATACCGGAAAAACTGTTAAACGCCTGCTCAATCACAGTAAGTTCAACACCCAGGTTTACTGCAGCAGCGGCAACAGCACAGGCATTGGCCACGTTATGAATGCCAATCATATCCCATTCGGTTTCCAGTACAGACACACCATCCCGGTAAATACGGAATGATGAACCGTCTTCGCTCAAGGCCTGCCACTGCCATACTGCACTCTCATGCCCGTAAGACGCAAATGAGGTTACAGGCGTCCAGCAACCACGGTCTACCACATCGACAATATTGGCATCATCCGCATTGACTACCACCAGCCCGTCGGCAGGCACAGTACGCAAAAGATGATGAAACTGGGTTTTTATCGCTTCGAGATCCGGGAAAATATCTGCATGATCGTACTCAAGATTATTCAGGATTAACGTGCGTGCATGGTAATGCAGGAACTTACTGCGTTTATCAAAAAAGGCGGTGTCATACTCATCGCCTTCGAGCACAAATGGATCGCCCTCACCTAATCTGGCACCACCACCGAAATTCTCAGGCACGCCACCAATCAGAAAACCGGGAGACTTGCCCGCCACTTCCAGCACATGTGCCATCAGTGATGAAGAGGTAGTTTTACCATGCGTTCCGGCAACCACCACCGCATGACGATCAGGCAACACATGATTACCGACAAATTCAGGCCCGGAACAGTAGGACAGCCCACGATTGAGAATGGCCTCCACCTCCTTGTTGCCACGGCTCATGGCATTACCGATCACACAGAGATCGGGAGCAGGATTCAAATTAGCTTCAGCGAATGACGCTATTTCAACGCCAAGATCGGCAAGATAATCGGACATGGGCGGATAAACGCCGGCATCGGAGCCGGTCACCCTCCATCCCTGCCCTTTGGCCAGAGACGCGATCGCAGCCATAGCTGTGCCGCATACCCCGAGAATATGGAGATGTCTGTTCATTATGCGGATTGAATCAGAAAAGATGGCCCGGTCAATAGTCATGAGCGAATAATTCGTACATGATTGCCCCATGAACCTGCATGCACTTCCCCACATCACCGTTGAAACAGGCCCGAATCCTGTTGCCAGCATCATCTGGCTACATGGACTTGGTGCAAACGGTCACGATTTTGAACCGATCGTGCCGGAACTTGAACTGCCTGCAGATCTTTCCGTTCGTTTCATTTTTCCGCACGCGCCGTCCATGCCAGTCACACTCAATGGCGGCTATATCATGCCAGCCTGGTATGACATCAAACAGACTGACCTTGGCATTGAACATGACCGTGACGGCATCGCTGAATCAGCCCGCAATATTCAGATGTTGATTGAGCAGGAAGTCCTGCGTGGTGTAAAACCGGAACATATTATTCTTGCCGGTTTCTCTCAGGGTGCCGCCATGGCCCTGCATGTGGGCTTAAGACAGGACAAACCGCTCGCAGGTATTATGGCCCTCTCCGGCTATCTGCTGCTGCCGCATGACACAGCGTCATTCAGTGAACCTGCCAAGGCCACATCCATATTCATGGCACACGGCATCAATGATACGGTCGTCAGCCACGCGCTTGGCGACAACTCACACCGGAAACTCACTGATGCAGGCTGTCAGGTTGAGTGGCACACCTATCCGATGGAACATCAAGTCTGCCCTCAGGAGATCAAACAGATCGGCGAGTGGATCACGAAAACCCTGAGCGGTTAACCTCAGGAGAAAGCACATCTCCACCCGCGACTGACTTTTCAGACCAGAGCCCGACAGTCGGTTAACGCCCACTTAAGCGGACAAAAATAGTTGGTTAAAATGTGAAGCGAAGCGGAACCTAACCAACTGTTTTTGCTCCGTTTGAAGTGCTTGTTATGAGGTTTTACATACTAACGATTATTTGTCATCTAATACTTTATAATCATCTAGTTCCGGTTCTGCTTTACCCTCTAAAAACAATTCAAGTTTATTACTTGTCTGTCGTCTTTCTTTCATTTGCTCGTATAACAATTGAGATATTACAGTTTTTCTCTCGTCTTCAGGAATTTCATTCAACAAACCTACTTTTGAAGATGCTTTATAGACTCGTGTCGCAAATTTTTGATTCATTCTTTTGTTTTGAGATCTCGTTAGCTTGTTCATAAACATAATAAATAAGACAAAGAATATGATTGCTCCGCAGATTACCCCAAATAAAATTAAAGCTGATAGAAATTTATTATTCGTATCATCTGGGCTATGCGCCCTGTCAAACTTTCGGACTTTTGCCTCTGCATTTAAAACAGTTACAGTAAAGTCGTTATCTTTAAATTCATAATCGCCTTCGTAATAAATTATCAGCTTGAAAAACTCATCATATCCATCGGTTCTCTTAGCTGTTTTAATTGAGTATTTGAATGAATCTATCCCGTTATTTTCCCCTAATACAACCATTTTCTCTTCGTTATTTTCACCAGAAGCATGCGTGCTTAGTAATTTTATTTTTGAATCTGGATTGTTTATTTTTAGAAGGATCTCCATATCTTTAAAAAATTTATTAGAATAATTTACAAGATAAATAGTAGCTTTGCTTATTTTTTCAACTTCTTTCTCGTCTTTACCTACAAGTATTTTTACATCATTTGATAATAAATTTTCTTTTGATATGACTGATATATCAGTAGTTACGAGTCTATCTACATATGGAATTTCATTTCCAGCTGAAAAAATCCAGTAATTTCCAATTACAGCAATAACTCCTCCCAATAAGAGTAAAAAAATATCTTTAAATAGCTTCATAAGAATTTATTTCCTTGTGCATCGGTTACCTCATAACTTATTAATATACGCACTTATCTTTTTGCTCAATGATCATAATTATCCCATCCCTGATTATATGAGTTTGAGCATAGACCAGAACACTTCAGGCGGCAAATTGATCGGATCGATATACTTTTGCCCGGAAAAATCGTGGTTAGATATTCGTATATTTATTTCAGGGTATCAATATCTATTGTTATACTCACTGGCATCGAATCGCCAAAGTTGGCCGGGAATGCTTACTCACCATAATATTCAGGCCACACATCGGGAAAAAATTAGATATTCGGAGCCGCAGGTAGTTCCTGCTGCATATAGCGCCGCCCTTTGTAAAAACGGCAGACAAAGGCGAACAGGATCGATGTCGTCAGCATCAGCAGAGTGAAGAAGAGAAAATAGTCACCACCAGCCAGCAGGCTTTCACCCTCTTCATTATGGATAAAGAAGTTCACACCACTGGTAAACAGGTTGCCTGCGGAGATGGACAGCATAAAAAATGCCATGACAAAGGACTTCATACGCTTGGGCGCCTGCGTATAAGAGAACTCCAGACAGGTAATGGAGATCATCACCTCCGCACTGGTCAGCAGCAGATAGGCAAACAGCTGCCAGAGTATATGCGGACTCAAACCCTGATCGATCTGATATTGAATCCAGGTCGGAATAGCAAAGGCAATCACGGTAACAAACATGCCTATAGCAATCTTGCGTAGCTCTGTCAGTGCAAAAATATGGTTGATGGCCGGATAGATCAGATAGGAGAAGATCGGAATCAGCAACATCACCAATAGCGGATTCGCGGCCTGCATCTGTGACGGCAGGACTTCAAAGCCGAACAGCACCCGATCCATCTGTTGTGCCTGCAACACCCAGCTGGAACCGGTCTGATCAAACAGCGCCCAGAATACCGCCACGAAAAGATAAATCAGGGACAAACGCCCCAACGCCTTCAGCCCTTCACCACTGAATACCTCCCGCACAAAGCCCATACCCGATGGCGGCACATGCGCAAAACGATTGCGCCCGGACCAGAACAGCAGTGTCGCCACCAGCATCAACAGCCCCGGAATAGCAAAAGCCACCGATGCACCGTATGCCTGCAATAACCAGGGAGTAGCCAGCATGGAGAGAAAAGCCCCCAGATTGATGGCAAAATAGAACCAGCCGAATACACGCGAGAGCAGATGCTCATTACTCTGACCGAACTGATCACCCACATGCGAGGAGACACAGGGTTTAATACCACCTGAACCAAGTGCAATCAGCCCAAGCCCTATCGCCAGCCCTACCTCGGTATGATCAAGCGCCAGCGCCAGATGCCCCAGACAATAGATCAGTGAGAGCAGGATAATTGTTCGATATTTACCCAGCCAGCCATCAGCAATCAGGGCACCTATAATCGGTGTGAAATAGACAGCTGAGATAAACAGATGAAACCAACCCTTGGCCTCATCATCGCTCATCAAAGCTGTCGTGCCATCTGCGTTGAGCAGATATTGCGTCATAAATACAACAAGGATGGCGCGCATACCATAATAGCTGAATCGCTCAGCTCCCTCATTGCCGATAATAAACGGAATCCCCGGCGGCAGCTGCCTGCTTGCCAAGGGTGCTGTGCGGTATTTATTGGGTTCTGCCATAGTCTGACAAGCTGCCATCCAAAGCAGACATGGGAAGCCCTTGCGATTGCTCCCGTTAATCCCTAATATCCGCCGCCCTTGTGAAAGCGCATGCTTTCAGATGGAAACGGAGAGATGTCTGAGTGGCTTAAGGAGCACGCTTGGAAAGCGTGTGTACTATAATGGTACCGAGGGTTCGAATCCCTCTCTCTCCGCCAGTTTATTTAAATAGATAGCATCTGCTATCCATTTAAATAAATTCGAGGAATGAGTTGATAAGAGCCCTAATGGGTTCGATGGATTTGCAGGATAGCAAATCCGAACGTCGCAACGCGACGGCCCGAAGGGTGGCTGGCATGAATGCCAGACATAATCCCTCTCGGAGAAGTCACCTCCCTCGAATTTTACGAGACCTGTGTCTCGATACCGATTTCCACATCCGTGGAACCCAGGTGTCGTCCGGGTCGGGCCCCGCACGGTGGACCCCTGTGAACCCCGTCAGATCCGGAAGGAAGCAGCGGCAGCAGGACGAAGCGCGTTGCGGATCTGTCCGGCTCGGGCGGCGCATTTTTCTTCGCCCCCCTTCATCATTCAGAAAATCAATTACAACCATCCATAACTTCAATTTTACAAAACTATCTACTCATTCAGGATACCCCTACTGGTTTTAAGTGAAACCAAAAGGAGAAGGATCAAATGAAGAGTTCCGATACATTAACCACCTCTGCCGGCATCCCTGTTGCCGACGACCAAAATTCCATCACAGCCGGATCACGCGGCCCTGTATTAATACAGGATGTCGGACTGGTAGAAAAACTAGCTCACTTCAATCGAGAACGGATTCCCGAGCGCGTTGTCCACGCCAAGGGAACAGGTGCGTACGGAACATTTACACTGAACAAAGATCTCTCCGATTACAGCATCGCCGACTTCCTGCAAGGTGAAGGTAAACAGACAGAGGTGTTTGTTCGCTTCTCTACGGTAGGTGGTGAAAGTGGCTCAGCCGATGCCGAGCGTGATCCTCGTGGTTTCGCTGTGAAGTTCTATACCAGCCAGGGTAATCACGATCTGGTTGGCAATAACACTCCGGTATTTTTCATCAGAGACCCTCAAAAGTTCCCTGATTTCATCCATACCCAGAAGCGCGATCCCCACAGCAACCTTAAATCAGCGGAAATGGTGTGGGATTACTGGTCATTGAGTCCTGAAGCGATGCATCAGATTACTATCCTGATGTCGGATCGGGGCATTCCGACCAACTATCGTCATATGAATGGCTACGGCTCACACACCTTCTCAATGTGGAACCAGCATGGTGAACGGTTCTGGGTGAAGTGGCATTTCAAAACAGCACAGGGCATCCAGTGCCTGCGTGAAGATGAAGCCGCCAATATCCGAAGCAGCGACCCTGACCACGCCCACAGGGATATCGTCGAAGCCATCGAGCAGGGGAAATTCCCACGCTGGCATGTCAAAATTCAGATCATGCCTGAAATGGAAGCCGAGCAGTGCGCCTACAATCCATTTGACCTGACCAAGATCTGGCCACATGCCGATTACCCCCTGATCGATATAGGCGTGATGGAGCTGAACCGCAATGTTGAAAACTATTTTGCTGAGACCGAACAGGCAGCTTTTTCTCCGGGTAATATGGTTCCGGGTACAGCTGCATCTCCGGACAGGGTGTTGCAGGCACGACTGTTTGCCTACCCGGATGCACAACGCTATCGGGTTGGTGCCAACTACAATCAACTGGCGGTAAACTGCCCGCATGCAACAGAAGCACAGCACTACCAGCGTGCCGGAGCAATGGCAGGAGCCACATGCCCCTATAACCATGGTCAAAGCGAAGGCGCCAGCAGAGCTGTCCACTATGGGCCGAACACGAAGGGCGGCCCGGCAGAAGACCCTTCACTGCGCGAACCGCCACTGCGCATCAACGGCGATGCAGATCGCTATGATCATCAGCAAGACAATGATAACTACACTCAGGCGGGTAATCTGTTCCGGCTCATGTCAGCCGATCAAAAGCAACAGCTCGTCGGCAATATCGCAGCCGGGCTGAAGCAGTGCTCTTCGCCTGTGCAGGAACGCATGTTGCCCCACTTTGATGCATGCGATACTGAGTACGGTCGCCTCGTTCGCGATGCGGTTCAGCCGTAAGCTCCAGTAACCGGCAGGTTGCAGAGCGAGTCCCCTCCTCTGCAACCTGTTATGCCATTGGCCCTGGTAGCCGACAGATCAGTGCCACCATACGAAACATCGCAAGATCCGGCCTTCATCGATTTAGATTATAAATCGTTAAGTTCAATTTATTCAATTTTATATCTATCCACATCCCCCGTATCATCTCATCAAGCTAATCCACTTATCAGGGGGTTGTATCATGAAAAAAACATTCTCATTCGGCTTGATACACATGAGCGTAGCATTCAGCGTAGCCTATATGATGACAGGCAGCCTTGCCGTTGGAGGTGCCATTGCGCTGGTTGAACCCGCAATAAACATGGTGGCCTATTTCTTTCATGAACGTTTTTGGGACAGAAATCAAAACACCGCATCAGCAATAGGTTGAACCCAACTGCAACAGTATCAGGTCGGGGCCAAATTTTCTCCCCATTACCCGTGCATATGGTTCTGCAAACAAAACATCGGGTTTAATCTCTCGGGCGAACTTCAACCTTGCCTGACCCAGCCGAGAGTCCGACTTCCCGCAAGATACGTTCTTCAATCTCTGAGAGGCCACCATCAACCATCTCACACGGGATAATTAATAATAACGGCTTTCTGAAACCCAGGAAACTCTTGGCTCCGATCAAATCAAGCCCTTCTCTCAAGCAATGAACAGCTGGTGTAAACCTGCCAACCAACAGCCTGTTGGTTGTAAACAGGGCTTTCGCATCAACTGTAACAGCCTTACCCCTTCCAGAGACAACCATACGGTTCTTGTATATTTCTACTTTGACGTCCATTGCTCCTCCATATCATCAGCTTCGCGGAGGTTTAAACTGAAAAAGCAACATTGCGCTAATACATGTCAGAGCTACGGTCACACGCATGAAACCACCTGCAAAAAAAGCTCCCATACCAACAAAGAATGGTAGAAATGCCACACCAACTCCTATCATCATGTCTCGAGCTACTGCCCCCCAATAGCTCTCATCATATCCTACTGGCCGTTGACGCACCGTTTCCTGAAATCGCTTTTTCAATGGCATGACCATAAGCCCTAATAGAACGCCCCCGAGAAGAAAATAGAGTTCATAAATAGCAGGTGAATTTATCCCCAAGTCAAAACCTGAAAAGTACATTGTTCCAAGTATTATTGGTGCACTAAAATGAAATGAAAACCAGGCCATGTAAATCTGCGTGGCGCGTTCTAACTCTTTATTCACCATACTTATCGCCCCCTTCTCAATAGCTTTTAGGTTGCGAAAGTATATTGATCAGGAAAACTCCTGTATGTCCCCCAAACAGGGGACAAGAACAAAAAACAGCCCAGCTAAAAAGCCGACCTGTCACACAATGGAACACGCTATTGTTGTAAAGATGATGTTTCCTGAGTCCTATCTTCAGAAATAGCAGTGAATGACTCTTTAACACGACAACGAACACAGATAATAAAGCTAGTCCACCAACTCCCTGATCAACTGACTAACACCTGCCACAGAATATGGCTTGGCTATCATAGAGCTATGAGGCCGCTTTTCTTTTGGTATTTCACTCTGTTGATTGTCATATCCCGATGCAAAAAGAACAGGGGCTTTAGCATCAATATTCCAGATCTGCTCCATTAACTCTAGGCCACCCATTTTGGGCATGACAACATCTGTAAATACCAACGATATTGAGCCTGAGGCGGCTTGCTTATAAAGCTGCAATGCCTCCGCACCATCAGCAGCTTTCAATACATTATAGTTCAGGCTAGCTAATAGCTGACAGGTCGTATCCAACAAGACACTTTCATCATCAACAAGAAGGATAGTCTCACCCATACCCTGAAGGCTCTTCCCTGCCTTAGCCGTACTCACATGTTCATCGGTTTTCGTACTCAAAGGCAGGTAGACATGACAAACAGTTCCCCTGCCCAATTCACTCTCAACTTCAAAAACACCGCCATGCACCTGAATAGCTCCATACACCATAGACAGCCCCAGACCTGTGCCTTGTCCCACAGCTTTTGTGGTAAAGAAGGGCTCTGCAATCTTGTTCAGGTTCTCCCTGCTGATCCCACAGCCATTATCCGCCACCGAAATACGGGCAAGCTCTCTTGTTTTCAGATGTGAATGCTTATGCATAAACTCTGCCGATGCCGTATAAGGGGAGATACTGCAGCTAATTCGGGGGTCCTTCACATCTGCAACAGCATGACGTGCATTATTTGCCAGGTTCATCAAAACCTGTTGAAGCTGTGTAGAGTTTCCTTTTACGGTTAATTCTTCCTCACAATAGTTCGAGACATGCGTGATACTCTCCGGAATCACACTTTGAGACAAACGGTAGCCCTCTCTCATAAACTCATTTAGCGACAAAGGCTGCATCTCTCCAGAATCTTTTCGAGCAAAGGTTAATAACTGCCTGACCACATCTGAGGCTTTGGCATTAACCGCATCAATGCTGGACAACCTTTTAGTAATATCCTCGACACTGCCAACCTCATTATTAGCCAAGTAGATATTACCCTGAATAACTGCCAGCATATTATTGAAATCATGGGCGATCCCGCCAACCAGCGTGCCAAGCGCCTCCATCTTCTGTGACTGCTGAAACTGCTCTTGAAGCTTCTTCTTTTCACTCATGTCAGTCTGTATCGAGACATAGTTCGTGATACGTTTTTGTTCCCCGAAAATCGGAGTAATACTCATCTCAACCGGAAAAAATGTTCCATTTTTACGGCGATCAACGAGTGAGCCCGTCCAGACTTCACCACGCTGTATCGTCTGCCAAAGTTCTTTGTAAACACGTGCATCCTGCGCATCACTCTTCAGCATTGATATATTCTTTCCGATGGCCTCATCAACCTGGTAACCGGTGACCTTGGTAAAGGCCGGGTTCACATATTCAATTGCCCCCTGAGCATCAGTGATGATGATAACTTCATTGGCGTGCTCAACAACCTGGGAGAACTTCTTCAACAGCTCCAGAGAGTGCACCTGACTGGTGATATCAATAATAGTCGCGGTAACACTCTTGCCCCGGCCCTGGTCTTCACGATGATAATTCAAATGGAGCTCTGCCTGCAAACGTGTTCCTTTTCTCTTGTTAAGCGTAGTGATAAACACTTCAGACTCGAGCTCCTGCTCAACCATACGACAAAAGATACCCTTCACCCTTTCACGGTGCTCGTTTTCATCACAGATATGCCAGATTTTATTGTCGCGAAGCCGGGCTTCGGAGACATCCAAGAGTTCACATATTGTTTTGTTGGCAAAACTCACATTGCCATCAAAATCACATTCGATAGTCCCATAAGGTACTGAATCAAGAATAGAACGGAGCTTGGTACTGCTCATCAACAAGCGATCTTTCAAAAAACCAATAAAGAAGCCTGCACACAGACCAACCACCACAGGAGCAATATATGCAAATCCGTCGACTTCATCACCTGACAGATAGTGATTACCCAGCCCGAATATCGGTATGACACACATGCCAATTAGTGCGTATTTTATCCCGCTTCCCATGGGTAGCACTAAACACATCGTGAAGTTACAAGTCAACCACAAAACCAGTAATATTACCGGGATCAGTGCACGAAATTATCAGCTCGCCAAAACAGCAAACATCGCAATAATCGTGACTGCACTTGCCATAAGGGTCGCAAAGATCAATTTGGAAGCAAGGTTCGCATCACAGCCATAGGTTTTGGCAAAGACAACACTCAAGAGAGCCGAAGGCATCGCTGCTTCCAGCACAAGCACCTGCACCTCCCAAATCTGTAAATCCATGACCAGTGCCGGGATCCAGACCATCAATGGCTTGAGGGTCAACTTGATCAGGCAGGTAAAGAGTACTATCCACACAATCGTGCCCAGGCTGGAGAAGTGCAGCAACACACCGACTGTTATTGCCACTAGAAATGTATTAGCAGAGGAGACTATTTCCAACAGCTGAAATAGCGGTGTGATCAGTGTCCCTGTTACGGGCAGTTGCAGTGTTGACCAGAAGACTCCTGCGACAAGGGCAAAAAAGAGTGGTGACTTGAAAAATCCGGTAACGGCCACAATCCTCCCCCGCATATTCAGGTCAGACTTGCCGTAATAGATCGCGACCATCATACCAACCGTAAAGAATACGGGGGCAATGCCGACTTCAGAGATAATCACCGTCTCAGTGATCGTATTGATATTGTCCGGAAAGACCTGTGAGATCAGGGCATAACCCAGAAGTGAAGAGCTGCCGAATGCCGAGGCCAGCATAAATGCCCCCATTTGCGCATGCTCAAGCTGTAATTTTCTACCTACCAGCCATGCCATAGCCAGAGACAACAGTTCTGCCACCACCATCACAAGGGCCAGCCATAGATATTCCGGGTGAATCTCAGCTCGGGACAGCGAAGAGAACACCAGTGCTGGCAACGTCACATGAGTAACAAGATCAGCAAAGAGTTTGCCTTGCTCCTCTTTGAGCAGACCTGTGCCCCTTAGCAACACAGCAAGCAGAATAAGCCCCGTCAGAATTGCGATTGATATGACTATCTCTCCGTACATACCCCGTCACCAGACTCCTTTCTACAATCAATTACCCGCAAGGGTAAATGCGCCCTGCACACCTTCGATAAGTAACTGCATACCGACAACGGCGAGAATTAACCCCATAATGCGGGTGATAACACCCAGAGCACCGACTCCAATAAAGGTGACGAACTTTTCACCGAATATAAAAAGCAGATAGGTGATGAGGCAAAGAAACGCGAACGCAGCAATCGTTACAGCCATCTCCATGACACCACCACCGGAGGCGAAATTCATGGCGGCAGCGATGGTGCCGGGCCCTGCCAGTATCGGCATTGCCAATGGCGATACTGCTATACCCAGTTCCGCCTCCCTGCACTTCTGATTATCCTCTTCATTGAGATGATGAACACTTGAGTGATTACCCTGCAGCATGTGATACCCGATCAACAAAACGATCAGGCCGCCGGTCATACGAAAGGCCGGTAACGTAATATCGAACAGATCGAGAATCAGCTTTCCGGCAATAGCAAAGACAGCGACAATCAGAAAGGCCAGCAGCAGCGAACGCAATGCAATCGTCCTGGTTGCCTGTTCGTTGTCCTCTACTGTTAGACCAAGGAATATCGGCACATTGGCAACAGGGTTCATGATAGCAAAGAAGCCCATAAATACGATTGCCATGTGGTACAATATCCCTTCCATTCTGCCTCCTGTTCAGGAATCCAGCACTTGATGCTAATTATAGTCTAAATATCTCACCTTAGGTTTAAGCCCCCCCCAAAAAAACATGCTATTGGAGACTACGACTCTTTGATGGAAATGCAGGCACAAAAAAACAGGCCAGCTTTCGCTGGCCTGCCACACATTGGAACACACAGTTTGTTTCGGAGGTTTAAGCTTCCTGCGCTTTACCTGCAGGTACTGCCGCTGATGATTCTTCAGCCTGCAGCTCTTCAATACGATAGCTGGACGGATCGGCCAGCAGAGTTGTCACAAGTTTATGGTTCATATCATGGCCGGTCAGTTCACCTTCAAAGGCACCGATAATAGGATAACCGGACAGGGACAGGTCACCCAATGTATCGAGAATTTTATGGCGTACACACTCGTCTTCATAACGAAGACCGCCTTCATTCACCACACGATGGGTATCCAGTACAATGGCGTTCTCAAGAGAACCACCCAATGCCAGACCGGCTTTCTGCAATGCTTCTACTTCATGCAAGAAGCCGAAAGTACGGGCACGGGAAATTTCACGCGTATAAGCCTGACGAGAGAAATCCACGGAAACCTTACGTTTGCGCAACAACGGGTGATCATAGTCCAACAAATAGCTGATCTTGAATCCTGCTGCCGGGTACAAAGCGCAACGCTTGTCACCTTCTTCAACTTCAACACGCTTTAAGACACGCAACACCTTTTTCGCTCTGGACTGCTCGCGGATACCTGCACACTGAATCAGGAAGACGAAGGGAGCGGAGGAGCCATCCATAATAGGAACTTCAGGTCCACTGACCTCAATGCGTGCATTGTCCACACCAAGACCGGCAAGAGCAGATAACAGATGCTCTACAGTTGAAACCTGTGCATCACCATTACCAATGGTCGTACACAGACGGGTATCGGTAACATAATTGGCTTTGGCCGGAATGTCGGTCCCGAGATCGGATCGCACAAATGTGATACCGCTGTCTTCAGGTGCAGGGTGCAATACCAGTTCGATTTTACGACCTGAATGCAAACCAATACCACTACAACGAATCGAATGATCCAATGTTCTCTGTACTATCATCTATGCCTCCTACCAAACGGGTAAAGCATTATGGTGTTCGCCTGGCAAACACCACACGGCCCCAGACTGCCTTGCCACACTGCATATTACTGTGATTTAACCCACAACTGCAGTGCAAAAAACACTCCGCCGCACGCATAATTACGCCGGATTATGCCACAAAACATGAAAAAGCCAATAACCCTACTATTGCTCAGCTTAGTCAGCCTGCCTGCGCAGGAAGGTTGGAACGGCATATTCGTCATCATTAAAATCGATATTACCGAACGGTTTTGGCTGAGCTGCAGAAGCCTGAGCTTGTGGCTGCGGTGCTGCTGCAGGTTGCACTACAGGAATCGCTCCCAGCTGTGTTGCTGGCGCAGCATTCAGATTCGGCATAGGTGCAACTTTTTCAAGCTTGCTATCTGAAGCAGTCGAAAGATAAGCCGATGCTTCACCGGAAAGGCCAGTTGCGACCACAGTCACACGAATTTCGTCAGTAGCTTCCTGATCATAAACCATACCACAGATGATGTTTGCATCTTCATCAGCCATGTTATGAATAATAGATACGGCTTCATCATATTCAGCCAGCGTCATATCTTCGTTACCAGTCACATTAACCAGAATACCCTGAGCGCCGTGAATATCGATATCTTCCAGTAGTGGTGAAGAGATCGCTCTTTCAGCAGCTTCAATAGCACGGCTTTCGCCAGTTGCAGTTCCCGAACCCATCATGGCCACGCCACGAGTCTCACTCATCACCGCTTTCACATCGGCGAAATCCACATTCATGTAACCGGTGTGTGTAATCAGCTCTGCAATACCACGTACTGCCTGCAGCAGTACGTCATCGGCTTTGCGGAACGCCTCCAGCATGCTGGTGTTTTTACCTACAGCACCAATCAGCTTCTGATTCGGAATAGTAATCAGCGTATCAACATGCTTACGCAGTTCAGCAATACCTGCTTCGGCCTGACGCATACGACGTTTGCCTTCGAAACCAAAGGGTTTGGTAACGACTGCCACAGTCAGAACGCCCATCTCACGAGCTGCCTCTGCAATCACAGGAGCAGCACCCGTACCTGTACCGCCACCCATACCGGCAGTAATGAATACCATATCAGTACCCTGCATGAACTCGCACAGACGTTCCTTCTCAGATGCTGCCGCTTCACGACCGATCTGCGGGTTTGCACCGGCACCGAGGCCGCGGGTAATTTCAGCACCCAGCTGCAGCTTGGTTTCTGCGTGGTTACGCTCAATTGCCTGAGCATCTGTATTGGCGACGATAAACTCCACGCCGCGCATTTTCTGGCTGATCATGTTGTTCAGCGCGTTACCGCCGCCGCCGCCGACACCGATCACTTTAATCTTGGCCGACTGAGCCGCTGTATCTTCAAATGTAAATAGTGTTGCCATTATATCCTCCTGCTCCCTGTGTTCTGTATGTGTGTTGTGTTCTGTGTGTGTGTTGTTGCTTCATCCTGTATCTCCAAACCAGCCTCGCATGCGTTTCCATACGCGTCCGAATACATTGCCATCGGATGACTTGATACTTTGTGAACTTTGACGATAGCGCTGGCCATATAGAATCAGACCAACACCTGTGGCATACATGGGACTTGAGACCACATCCACGAGGCCTCCAACACCCTGAGGGCGACCCAGTCTCACCGGCATATCGAAGATATCTTCAGCCAGCTCCACCATGCCATCGAGCAAGGATGAGCCTCCTGTGAGTACCATACCTGCAGCAACCAGTTCCTGAAAACCGGAGCGCTGCATTTCGTCTTTAATCATTTCGAACAGCTCTTCTACGCGCGGTTCGAGAATCTGTGCCATAACCTGGCGCGGCATCGGACGCGGATCTCTGCCACCTACGCTCGGAATCTCAATCTGATCTTCAGGTGGTACCAGACTGGTCAGGCAAGCACCATACTTGCGCTTAAGCTGATCCGCTTCGCGTGCAGAGGTACGCAGGCCAATCACCAGATCATTGGTCAAATGGTCGCCACCGATCGGAATCACATGCGTATGGCGAATCGAACCGTTGAGGAAGATCGCGATATCAGTCGTTCCGCCACCGATATCTACCAGTACCACACCGATATCCTTCTCATCAGGCATCAGCACCGCTTCAGAAGAAGCCACCTGCTCCAACACCATATCAGAAACATCGAGGTCGCAACGGTTACAGCATTTAACGATATTCTGTGCCGATGAGACCGCACCTGTTACCACATGCACCTTGGCCTCAAGGCGTACGCCGGACATACCGATTGGCTCACGGATGCCATCCTGAGAATCGATAATGTATTCCTGTGGCAGGATATGAAGAATTTTCTGGTCAGCAGGGATATTCATCGCACGTGCCGCATCCACCACGCGGTCCACATCTTCCTGAGTGACCTCCTGGCTTCTGGTTGCCACCACACCGTGGGAATTATAACCCCGGATATGTGAACCTGCGATACCGGTAAATACCGACTGAATATCAACCCCGGCCATCAACTCTGCCTCTTCCACAGCCAGACGAATCGATTCCACCGTACTTTCAATATTCACCACTACGCCCTTGCGCAAGCCGCGAGAGGGGTGTGTACCGATACCGATAACATCCACTTTACCATCCGGAGACGCTTCAGCGACAACACAGGCAATTTTGCTTGTGCCTATATCAAGGCCTACCAGTACCTGGTCTTGTTTGGACATCAAATTACTCCCCCATGTCTGGCCGGACGAATAAACCAGCGGTCGGATGAACGTGCATCCACCCGCCAGCTACGATTCGACCAGCGTGGTTTTTCCAGTAAACTTGCAAGCTGTTTGATAGCAGCCTCTTCCTTGCCGAAAGGCAATGTCCAGGTCACTCCTTTTGAAAAATAGATCTGCCAGTAGCTGCTGCCGGCACGGATCTCACTTAATTGATCCAGTCCCACCACCTGCTGCGCCTGCAGCGTAAGCAACAACTGGCCTGCTGAAGCCAGATACTCTTCACCAATGCGCAACAATGGCAGGTCAGGGGATTCACCCTTTTTCAGTGGACGGTAAACCTGCCCCTGCTCATCAAACAGGAAGAGCTGGCTCTTCTCATTCTGCCAGAGTGCTACCGGCACACGCGCATGAATGCGGACATTCAAGCTGTTCGGTAACACACGAGACACCTGTACCTGCGCCATATCGGGCAACGCCTGCAACCACTGCTGGCTCAACATATCGGGCCTGGTACTGATAAAATCTTTTACCGGCATGCGCTCCAGCTTCTCACTGATAGCCTGTTTTAGTATCGCATCGCCCTCGATACTCCACTGCGTCACACTCATTCTCTCATTCAGCCACCAGCCGGTAAGCAAACCTGCTGCCAGAATCACGACAACAGCAGAAACCTGACCGATATGTTTAAATCGAAGCACCCGGGATGCCTTTTTCACAGCAGGATCACTGCGGCGCTGATTACTACGCATGAACACTACCCTCCCGTTTTTCAAGAGCTGCCGATGCAAGCATAGAGAGACATAACTCATCAAAATCGATACCTGCAGCAGCAGCCGATTTCGGCAACAGGCTTGTCTCGGTCATGCCCGGCAATGTATTCACTTCCAGCACACAGGCTTCTCCACCGCGGCTCACGATCATGTCCACACGAGGTGCGCCGCGACAAGCCGTCGCTTTCACAGCTTCCTCAGCACGCGTCATGCAATAACGCAGGGTTTCAGCAGGCAGGCGTGCCGGACAATAATATTCGGTTGCACCCGCAGTATATTTTGAGGCGTAGTCGTACATGCCTGATTTCGGCGCCACTTCAACAGGAGGCAAAGCCCTGCCATCCAGCACGGCAACGGCTATCTCAACACCCTCAACCGGCATCTCAGCCATCCACTGACCATCAGAAATATCGAGATTCAGAGCATCCCATTCCGACTTATCGTTCAATCGGTGCAAGCCCACACTGGAGCCTTCCGCTACAGGCTTGAGAAAAACAGGATATCGTAACGGCCCATCTCTCTCTAGCGGAATATCCACAGGAGTCTTGAGACCTGCATCCTCGAGCACCTGCTTACACAGCTTTTTATGCATGCACAGTGCCGATGCCAGTACACCTGCACCAGTATATGGAATCGCCAACACTTCCAGCAAGCCCTGCACACAACCATCTTCACCCAGGGTTCCGTGCAACACATTAAATGCCGTATCAATATTTGAGTTCTTGATGCTGGTAACCCAATCACTGTTCAAATCCACGCTGATCGCATCCACACCGGCAGACTTCAATGCTTTAAGCACAGCCTCGCCTGAGCGCAGAGAGATCTCACGCTCGGATGAGCGACCACCCATGAGTACACCAACACGGCCAAATCGGGTCACATCCACACCACTCACAACCACTCTCCAACCATGCGAACTTCCGGCTCCAGCTTGATATCAAACTCTTCCTCAACCACCCGCTGCGCCCTGCTGATCAGAGCAATAATGTCTGCACTGCTCGCATCACCTTCATTGACAATAAAGTTGGCATGCTGATCTGATATTCTTGCACCACCAATCGCAAACCCCTTCAAACCGGCGGCTTCAATCAAACGTGCAGCATGATCCCCCTCAGGGTTCTTGAATACCGACCCGCAGTTCGGCTGACTCAACGGCTGTGTGGCTGAACGCCTGCTGCGCATGGTACGTATGCGCTCTCTGATCTGGTCAGGGTGATCCGGATAGAGATCAAAACGGGCTGAAACAATCAGACTCTGTGCCGGCAAGGTGCTATGACGATAGACCATCTTCAATGCTGCAGCGCTCAACTCTATCACTTCACCACTACGCAACAGCACTTCAACGGAAACCAGCGTGTCTGAAACCTGCTGCGCGAAGCAGCCGGCATTCATCGCCACGCCACCGCCAACATCACCGGGTACAGTTGCCATAAACTCACAGCCGGAAATACCGTGTTCAGCGCACTGACGGGCAAACTTACTCATCCGTACTCCGGCACCGGCATGCACAATGCAACCATCAAAACTCAGCTCATTCAGTTCGGAAAGGTCAATCACAAGTCCGTCAAAACCACCATCCGGCACCAGCATATTGCTGCCACGGCCTAACGGAAGAATTTCGATATCCGAAGGAATCGAAAGCATAGCAGTTATCAGTGATTTCCGATTCAACGGGCGAAAAAACCAGTGTGCCGGACCACCCACGGCCAGAGTTGTGTGGCGCGACATAGACTCATGTTCACGTAAGCCACCCAACTCAGAGACGGAGTCAACCCAGGCTGCTGTATGCCGTTGCATTAGCTGTTCAATCTCACTCAAAGGCTGAACTACGCTCATGATGCCACCCCTTCGCGCATCTGTTGTGCAAGCAGCCCGACAGAACCTGCTCCCATTAACAGTACCACACCACCATTTTCCATCGTCTTACCGGCATAATCACGGGCATCTTCCAGATCATTGAGTAACAAGACACCGCGATGACCACGGGCAACCATGCCCTCAAGCAAACGTCCGCTATTCACGCCTTCAATCTCTTGTTCGCTGGCAGCATAAATCGGCAGCAGAGCCACCTCATTCGCCACATCAAAAGCGCCCATAAATTCATCCATCAGGTCGCGGGTACGGCTAAAGCGGTGCGGCTGGAATACCACTGATATATGGCGGTCCGGCCAGCAGTCGCGAGCCGCTTCAAGCGTTGCCATCACCTCTTTAGGATGGTGTGCATAATCATCTACCAGCACACCACCACCAATACAGGTGCGCTGAAAACGGCGCTGAATACCTTCAAAACTGGCCATTGCTGCGCGGATGGTTTCAACATCGATCTCCATATCAAGCAGCACAGCTATTGCAGCCATTGCATTTTCGGCATTATGGCGACCCGGCATAGGCAGGCGAAATTCACCCATCTCCCCCAATTCACGGCTGGCGGCAACAAAACATTGTCCTTCAGCATCGGCGCTGATTGAAAGCAGATGCAGATCAGCCTGCGGACTACTACCATAGGTTGTTACAGGTTTGTGCAGGTGTTCGCGCAGTGCAGCCACATGCGGGTGCTCATGATGCAACACAACACGACCATAAAACGGAACCAGGTTTACAAAGGTGCTGAATGCCTCCAGCAGTGTCTCGAAATCACCGTAGTGATCCAGATGTTCGGGATCAATATTGCTGACCACCGCAATCGTTGGTGAGAGGCGCAGGAAAGAGCCATCGGACTCATCTGCTTCTGCAATCAGCCATGGACTTGCACCAAGGCGGGCATTGCTTCCTGTAGCAATCAGACGCCCGCCAATGATATAGGTGGGGTCAAGTCCTGCTGCCTCCATGCCATGTGCGATCAATGAGGTCATGGTCGTTTTACCATGGGAGCCTGCAACGGCGACCCCCTGCTTCATACGCATCAGCTCAGCCAGCATCTCTGCACGTGGAATCACAGGAATTCCTGCAGCCTGTGCTGCAGCAATTTCAGGGTTGGTCTTGTCGATAGCCGATGAAACCACCACAACCTGAGCCTCTCCCAGATTCTCTGCCGCATGACCGATATGTACCGTGATATTCAAACTGCGCAGACGCAATACATTATTACCGGCACTCATATCTGAGCCCTGCACGGTGAAGCCCTGGTTATGCAGCAGTTCAGCGATGCCACTCATGCCAATACCGCCGATACCGATCAGGTGGATGTTCTGCACACGTGTTTTCATGCCTTCTCCTCCCTACCTGTTGCCGCAACACCCGGCAAAAACTCAGCCAGCACTTTCAACTGTTTTTCTTTTGCATCAAAGGGGGCCCACTCTCGAGCAGCCCGGCTCATAGCTGCCAGCTTGCTCTCATCAAACAGATATGATTCAAAAGCTGCAGCAAGGCTATTTGCTGTCAGAGTCTTCTGATCCAGCACGGCACCACCACCGGCATGAGCCAGACTTTCAGCATTAAAGCGCTGATGATCATCAGCTGCATGCGGAAGCGGTACAAACAGCGTTGGCATACCACATACGGCTGCTTCTGATACAGTCATCGCACCTGAACGGGCGACCATCAGATCACCAGCAGCATAAAAATTCGGCATATCATCACAGAACGACAGGACATCAGCCTGAATGCCAGCCCGCTCATAGATCCCCAGGGCTTCTGCCGCAGCCGTCTCATCCTTACCGGCAATATGTGTCACGACAAACTGCCGCCCCTCATTGACCAGCATCTCACAGGCAAGCGGTACACTTTGGTTCAATACACGCGCCCCCTGCGAGCCACCGAGTACCAGCAGACGCGGAGGTCTGTGTGCTGTCCAGCTGGTTTCAGTAATGTCCTTACGCACAATGTTGCCGGTTGCGCTCATGCGCGTACCACCACTCAAATGGGCCGCAGCTTCAGAAAAACCGAGCATAATCGACTTACAAAAACGGGCCAGTGTACGATTAACCAGACCGGGCATGGCATTCTGCTCATACAGGACAACAGGAACACGCGAAATCAGTGCCGCAGCCACGCCGGAAATACTGGCATAACCACCAACACCCACGAGCAGGTCCGGCCGCTGCTCCTTCCATTGTCTGCGAATCGTCACTACAGCCTTTGGCAACTCCCAACACAATACGCGCAGGCGCTGCAACAGCCCAGCCCCCTTCACGCCGTGCATGGCCAGAAGCAACACAGACTCACCGCGCTCGGGAAGTAGACGAGCTTCCAGTCCGCGCTCTGCACCAATAAAACGGACATCAAGCTCAGGCCAGCGCTCACGTGCCGCATCGGCCAGTGCCAACGCAGGCATGACATGACCACCGGTACCGCCACCGGCAATACAGAGTAAAGGCCTGCGACTCAAAACAGATGCTCCAGTTCTTTATCTACGGGTGCAGTGGATGTCTGGCCTTTACGTATCTTCTTTTCAGCACGACGTGCGACTTTCTGCTGCCGTTTATTGCCGCCCTGATGTCGTTGCACAGACAACACCAGACCAAGCAGCACACATTCACCAATCAAAGCACTGCCTCCGTATGAGACAAATGGCATCGGCATGCCTTTGGTTGGCAGCAGCCCCATCGCAGCACCCAGATTAATAATAAAGGCAGTTCCAAGAATGACCATGCAGCCCACTATCAACAACCTTGAGAACATGTCCTGATTATGAATAGCCAGCCATATTCCACGCCCGAGCATGAGTGTGAAAAGAGCAATCAACATCACGATACCGACCAGTCCCAGCTCTTCACCTATACTGGCTGAAATAAAGTCGGTAAAAACTTCCGGCAGATAAAACAGTTTCTGCACGCCCTGACCGAGACCAGTACCGAAAAGGCCACCGCTGCCGAATGCGATCATTGACTGAATCAATTGGTAACCGCTGCCATACGGGTCAGCCCATGGTTCAAGAAAAGAGGTCAGACGCTGCATACGGTATGGTGCAGCCACCAGCGCCACCAGCGCCACCGGTATAAAGGTTGAGAGCAGCAGCAACAGGTGCCGAATCGGCACACCACCAACAAACCACATACAGAAACTGACAGTCGAGATCAGTACGGCACTGCCAAAATCCGGCTGTAAGAGAAGCAGTGTCAGGGAAACCATCAGCACCACAAGCATGGGAGCCAGGCCAGATGAAAAACTATGCAGCCGATCAGGAAATGATCCCATGTAATATGCCATATAAATCACGACAGCAGGCTTGAGCAGTTCTACCGGTTGTAGCGTCAATCCAAATAGTGAGAGCCAGCGCTGCGCACCATTAATTTCACGCCCCAGCCCGGGTATAAGGACAGCAATCATCGTCAGAATAGCTACGGCCAGTACCGGCAGTGCAATCGCACGCCACCAGGTAACCTCAATACGTGAGAGCCCCCACATAATCACCAGGCCCACTGGAATGTAGACCAGCCAATGCCCAATAATACGAAATGGATCATTATACCGCACTTCAGCCACACTAATACTGGTACTGTAAACCATTAAGATACTGAAACTCAACAGGCCCAGCACACAAGCTGTGAGAATAGGATCCGGAGGGGAGAGCTGCTTCACGGCACTGCTGCTCATGACTTTTGCCCCAGCGCTTTCACCAGCGTTGAAAAGGTGCGGCCTCGCTCTACATAATTACTGAATTGATCCTGACTGGCTGCAGCAGGAGAAAGCAACACAGGTAAACCGGCCTGCGTGTGGAGGGCTTTTTTAACCGCCTGCTCCATCGTTTTTACAAATACAGCAGGTACACCTGCTGCTTCAGCAAGCTCTGCAAATGGGCCTGCATCTGTTCCTATAATAAAGACCTGCTCAACATGGTGACTGACCACATCCTTCAGCGGCAAGACATCCAGCCCTTTGCGCAGACCGCCGCAAATCCAGATCACCTGCTGAAAGGAGGCAAGAGCCGCACCTGCTGCATCCGGATTCGTTGCCTTGGAATCATTAATCCATTCTCGGCCTGCCACAACACCAAGCGATTGCATACGATGAGGAAGGCCTCTGAATGATGTGAGCGACTGACGAATCACGGCTGCCGAAATTCCAAAGTCAGCGGCTGCCTGAGCTGCTACAGCCAGATTCAGGTGTTGATGCCTGCCCTGCAGCGCCAAGTCACTTGAAACAGCTGTCTCAGCCACATCATAATGGTGCCAGAATATCTGCCAGGAACCATCAGCAAGTTGCTCAACACCCGCATCCATGCTGGTTCTATCACCCAAACCAAAACGGCGCACATAAACACCCCTTCCGGATAGCTCATTGGCCAGATCATCCCACTCGCCATCAGCAGGAAGCATCGCCTTGTCACCTTCCCCCTGTCCCGCGAACATACGTAATTTCGCAGCTTTATACGCTTCAGGGCTTTCATGCATATCGGCATGATCAGGCTGCATATTCAACAACGCAGCCCATCGGGGATGAATGGCATTTGCGCGTTCTAGCTGGAAGCTGGACAGCTCCAACACCACACGCTGAGGCTCTTCACCATCGGCCAGCAGATCCAACATAGGTTTACCAATATTTCCGGCGGCCTCAATACCACCGGGAAGAATATCAAGCATGGTCGCAATCAGACTGACCGTAGTGGTCTTGCCGTTGGTTCCGGTAACAGCAATCACATCGCCCTGATACTGCTCGGCAAACAGCGCCAGATCACCAACTACAGCCACCCCTGCCTCACGTGCGCGGACAAGCGCAGGGTGATTCCAGTTAATGCCGGGGCTAACGATAAGACGCGCAAACTGACTGAAAACATCGCCATCAAACGGACCAATATGCAAAGGCAATGACAGAGATGCAGGCAGTTCAACACCACCTTCATCAAAGGCCTCACAACGAACGCCACTGTGCAGCAGGTAGCTTGCCACCGACTGCCCGGTTTTACCCATACCGACAATTGCGGTGCTCTTATTGCGTGTCGATATATTCATCGAATTTTCAAGGTGGAAAGCGCCACCAGCGCCAATAAAATAGAGATGATCCAAAAGCGAACAATCACCTTCGGTTCCGGCCAGCCTTTCAGCTCATAGTGATGATGGATTGGCGCCATGCGGAAGACGCGTTTACCGGTCAGCTTAAAGCTGGCCACCTGCACCATTACCGATACCGCTTCAAGTACAAACAGACCACCAGCAATGGCCAGCAGAATCTGCTGATGCACCGCACAGGCAACAAAACCAAGCGCACCACCCAGTGCCAATGCACCGACATCACCCATGAACACCTGAGCCGGATAGGTATTAAACCAGAGGAAACCGAGACAGCCGCCAACCAGTGCGCCGCAGAAAACTGCCAGCTCACCAGCACCTGGAACAAACGGGATCATCAGATAAGCAGCAAACTTGGCATGACCTGCAAGATATACCACGACAGCCAGAGAGCTGGCCACCATGAACGTCGGAGCAACAGCCAGCCCATCAAGGCCATCGGTCAAGTTCACTGCATTGGAAGTACCTACCAGCACAAACACCACAAACACCACATAGAACCAGCCCATATCCCACTGCATATTGAAAAATGGGATATCAACAATCGGATCGGTCATCATCCAGAGCCCGGCCGCAGCAATGCCGCCAAACAGACACTGCAGCAATAGTTTCCAGCGACCTGCCAGCCCTTTCGGGTCGCCACGCATAATTTTAAGATAATCATCGATAAAACCGATCAGTCCGTAACCCAGAGTCACCAGCAGTGCCAACCAGATAAAGCCGTTGGACAGGTCAGCCCAAAGCAGCGTAGTGATCGTCAGCACCATCAGAATCAGCAGCCCCCCCATGGTTGGTGTGCCCTGTTTAACCAGATGCGTCTGAGGCCCATCATCACGAATAGGCTGTCCCTTGCCCTGCTGTGATTTCAACATCCTGATAAACCATGGCCCCAGCAACCAGCATAGCGCCAGCGATGTCACCAGCGCATAAACAGTACGGAAGGTAATATATTGGAACAGATTGAAGAAAGAGACCTGATCAGCAAGTGGATAGAGTAGATTATACAGCATCGTTCATCTCCTCTGCTTCACAAAGCAGCTTCACAACTCTATCCAGCGCCATTGAGCGCGAGGCCTTGATCAACACACTCTCTTCTAAACCGAATGTCAGCTGGCCCAGAGCATCCACAGCCGCATCTGTTGATGCATACCAGACAGCAGACTGATTGGCATCAGCCAGTGCTTTCATATGCGGGCCTACCAGATATACAGCATCCAGGCCCAATATATTAAGATCTGCATGGCCGCTGGCACTGTCTGCACCCAGCTCCGCCATATCACCGAGCACAGCAATGCGCTTACCTTTGAGTGCGCGCAAGGTATCAACGGCAACCTGCATGGAAACCGGATTGGCGTTATAGCTGTCATCCAACACAGTGCAACCACCACGGCCTGTCATCATCTGCATGCGACCTGCCGGTGGCTGCCACTGTTGCAAGGCATCTGCGACTTCTGCCAGTGTCACACTTCGAACTGGCTTCAGATGATTTATCAAAATTGATGCCGCCAGAGCCAGGTTTGCCGCCCAGTGTCTGGCTGGTAACTGAAGCATCATCAGGGCTGTTTCCTCGCCATAACTCAACTGCAAAGACCTGCCATTCAGCTTCCAGTCCACTCTGTTTTCCGCTTTCAGCAACGGGCATGGAGATTCAAAACCAGCATGCTGCAACTGATCAGACACACCCTCACCGAGAGCGGCCCAGCCGCCACGGTTCATATGGGAAAAGAGTGCTGCCTTTTCCCGCACCACACCATCAATACCGCCCAGCCCTTCAGCATGGGCATTGGTAATACCGGTCAGCACTGCGATATCGGGCTGTACAATCGCAGACAAACGCTCCATCTCACCCTGCTCGCTGATACCACACTCAATCAGTGCAATATCGCTATCGGCAGTCACCTTGAGCAGGGTCTGCGGCACACCGATCAAATTATTCAAATTCGCGCTGGTTGCTGCCACCTTCAGACCGAGCTCAGCAAAACCATGCTCCAGAATCGAACGCAGGCTGGTTTTCCCATAAGAGCCGCTGATTGCCAGCACCGTGGTATTCTTGAGTTGCATACGCCATGCATGAGCAATATCACCGAGCGCAACCAGCGTGTCCGCGACCTCCAGCTGAGTCGCCTTCAACCCCTTCCATGTATGTATACCCTGAGCGTCGCCAATTAGCGCCACCGCTCTCTCTGCAATTGAAGCCGCAAACTGATGGCCATCAAAATTCGGGCCACGCAGAGCCAGAAATGCCTGCCCTGATTCAAAACCGCGCGTATCAGTCTTAAGCCCTGCAATCGTATCAGGTACCACACCGTGCCATTGGCCGCCTGTAGCCTGCCGGATATCCAGTCCACTCAAGCGCATCTTGCGCCCCCTTCATCATGAGAGCTCACACCATGTTTGATATGCAGGTAACGACTGGCCACTTCCATATCACTCCACGGTAGTCGCTGACCACACACTTCCATGTATGCCTCATGACCTTTGCCAGCGATGATCAATACATCGCCGTCGTTCAGTGCATTGATTGCATCAGCAATCGCTTTTTCACGATCCAGTTGCAGATGTATTTCTGCGTCATAAGGATGAACCATGCCGTACTCAACTTCTGACGCGATGACAGCAGGCAGTTCACCACGCGGATTATCCGAAGTAATCCATACCACATCAGCAAGCTCAGAAGCTATTCCACCCATTTTCGGTCGTTTTTCACGATCCCTTTCTCCACCACAGCCGAACACAACCATCAAACGCTCACGCGTCAGTTTACGCGCCGCATGTAAACAGCGCTCCAGCGCTTCCGGTGTATGTGCATAATCGACGAACACCTGCCCATATCCTGCCAACACACCTTCCATGCGCCCCGGTGGTGCCGTAATGCCGGAAAGCAGAGCCGGAAGCTCGTTCAGTTTCACCTGTTGAGAGGTCATCAATACCAGTGCAACACAGGCAATATTCTCGGCATGAAAGTCACCCAGCGGAATATCTTCAATCACCACCTCATCTTCACCATTGCGCAGGCGCAGCAGGCCCGGCAACTCCTGTTCCCAGCCCAGATCCACATCATCTCGATACAAGCCATGCCCGTACCAACACGAAAACTCCGGCGCATGCTCACGGATATCTGCATGATCGGCATTGACGATCACATTGCCGCCCGCACTGGCACAATCACGAATAAACCCGGCCTTGGTCGCCAGGTAAGGCTTATAACCACCATGATCCTGCAGATGATCGTGACCCATATTGGTCCAGATCGCAGTTTGAAAATTAAGACCGGCAATGCGTTCCTGCGCAATACCATGTGATGAAGCTTCACACACCACAGAATGCACATCATCCATGCAGGCTGCTGTCAGCATCGCATGCATCGTAAGCAGTGACGGGGTGGTATTTCCGATATCGCGAATATCTTCCGGAGTGCGCATCCAGCCCAGTGTGCCGGTACTCCATACAGGCCGTGATTGCAGGCGCGCCAAAGCCTCGCGCAGCATCCAGGCCACACTGGTTTTACCGTCGGTTCCTGTCACACCATAAAGGTGGGCACCGGCCTCTTCTGTGTTAAACAGTCGGCGCAACAACGTCCCCGCCTGCTGCATGGAATCCAGATGCAGGCTGGGAAGATCAGTTTTCACCGACACCCCGACACTGATAATTGCCGTTGCCCCCTGTTCAGCAGCAGAAGCTGCATAAGCACTGGCATCACCACCGGAACGAGGCAGGCAGAGCATGGCGTAACCGGGCCTGGCATGGCGCGAGTCATCACAGACACCCATAATGAACGGGTCGTCTTCACCGGCCAGATCCAGATGCCCAAGCCCTTCAGCCAGCAGCTTCAAAGAAAAACCACGAGCAAGCTCGGTAGCATGTGATTGAGCAGAATCAGTCATTCAACCACACCTCCAACGCATCGCCCTGAGCAAGAGCAAGTGTATTTGCCGGTTTTTGACGTTCCACCCATCCGGAACCATGTACATGCAGCCGCAAACCGCGCTGAGCTGCAAAAAGGCGAACCTCCCGCATCGACATGCCAAATAGTGATTCAGAATCAAAAGCGCGAGTCTCAACGGCCTCGACCGTCTGCCAGCCCGCATTCAGATCCCCCTGAGCGGCTACACCCAGATATGGCAATACACTTTCGGCCACATGGCGGAAAACCGGGGCTGCCACCTGGCCGCCATAGATACTTCTCTGTGGCTCATCCACCATGACAACAATAGCAAGCTCAGGGTTTTCTACCGGCGCAAAACCGGCAAATACAGCATTATATTTATTCCTGCTGTAACCACCCCGGGCGTTTGGTTTCTGCGCAGTCCCGGTTTTTCCTGCAACGCGGTAACCAATAGGCACTGCCTTGGAGCCGGTACCATCCTCGGTAGTGGCATACTCAAGCATGGTAATGACCTGCTTGCCCACCTCTTCAGGAATCACCCGATGAGCAGTCGTATCAGCACTATTCAACTGTTCAGCAAACAGCTTGGGAGCCACATACATCCCCCCATTGGCTAAAACGGAAAATGCCGCTGCTAATTGCAACGGCGTAACAGCGATACCCTGCCCGAACGCAATGTTGGCCGTTTCCACAGGCCCCCATCGTTCTAAAGGTAGGACAATGCCAGGCGATTCTCCGCCCAGCCCGGTCGAACTTCGTTCTCCAAAACCGGCTTGTTTGAGCATTTCATATAAAGGCTCCGGCCCGATATCGAGCGCCAGTTTGGCCACCCCGATATTGCTGGATTTGACGATCACGCCGGTTAGATCAAGCCACCCTTCAGGGTGATCATCTTTAATAGTGTAATCAGCAACCCTCATCGCACCCTTTTCACAGTAAACGATGGAATCGGCCTGCCACTTACCCGAAGCAATCGCTGCTGCTACTGAAAATGGTTTCAATGTGGAGCCCGGTTCAAACACATCGGTCACCGCACGATTGCGCCATTCGCCCGGTTTATGACGACGGAAATTGTTCGGGTTGTAACCCGGCCAGCTGGCCATTGCCAAAATTGCCCCATCTTTGGGACGCATCACCACGACTGAACCGCCCTTGGCATGCTGGCTACGAACACCCTCGGCAAGGGCTGCATATGCAATACTCTGAATCGTTGCATCAATCGTCAGACTGATTGGCTTACCCGCTACAGGTTCACGCAACCATGCCCCATCAGGCAAGGAGTGTCCGCGTGCATCTCGACGCACCTGAAGCAAACCGGACTCACCGGTCAAAGAACTATTCCAGGCACGTTCAACGCCTTCAAGGCCCTTTCCATCAATGCCGACAAAACCAAGCAGATGACCTGTTTCAGGCCCAAGGGGGTGATAACGGCGCCACTCTTTTTCATGTCGAACGCCTGGAATGTTCAGGGCCATGACTCGCTCAGCAACAGAAGGGGTCACCTGCCGCGCCAACCAGACAAAGCCTTTACGCTTGCCTAACTTGCGTTGCACACGTTTTTTTGACAGGCCAAGGGCAGAAGCAAGCTCGCCTATGCGCTCTGCGGGCACCTCATCGGCCATGACAGCAATAGAAGGAATCTCAACGCTCTCAGCTAATGTTCGGCCCTTACTATCGTAAATAGAGCCCCGCGGAGCCAATGCCTCGTATTCACGGTAACGCTGCTTTTCTGCCAGCGTACTCAACCGCTCACTCTGCAACCACTGCAAATCAACCGCACGCACAACCAACAGCAGCAAACCCAACGCGAGCAGCCCTGCAACCGTCTCAATGCGGCGGCGGATATATATCTGCTGTTTGTCGCTCACGGGTGCATCACCTGCATCGGTTTAGGTGGCCCCATACCAAGCTCTTCCTGTGCCAGCTTCCGCAGGCGCTCAGGCCTGGTCAAATTAGCCAGCTCAAGGCGCAGCGTACTTGTCTCTTTCAGTGCCAGCTGACGCTCTTTTTCCACCTGCTGATTTGCCAGTGACAATTCGTATCGAAGATGTGACAGCCAGATCTGTCCCGCCGCAAGAACAGCCACCACACCTAACACCAGCACCCACGACTTTGCCCACCATGCAGTCACAGCATCGCTCCCGTATAACCGGCCTGCTTACTGGCCTCGGCATCACTTAAACGTTCAGCCACACGCATACGTGATGAGCGACTGCGTGGATTATATAACACTTCCTCTTCACCAGGACGCACAGGCTTCTTCTGCAGCCAGCGCATAACCGGAAGCTTGCCACAAACACACACGGGCATTTCCGGAGGGCACTGACACGGCTTCACCTGGGCTTCAATCAGATCACGGATTCGGCGATCCTCACCAGAATGAAACGAGATCACAGCCAGTCGACCACCCGGCATGAGATGCTCCACTGCCGCCGATATGCCTGCATCAATCTGGTCCATCTCTTCATTCACCCAGATACGCAGCGCCTGAAAGGTTCGCGTTGCAGGATGTGCACCACCATGACGCGCTTGTTTGGGCACAGAGTGGAAGCAGACATTTTCCAGCTCGGCGGTCGAGCTTAAGACACCGTCACGTTTTGCCTTGAGAATAGATTTTGCGATACGGCGCGAATACCGCTCATCGCCAAAGCGATAAATAATATCAGCCAGGTCAGCTTCAGAAATGCGTTCCAGCATCTGCGATAGCGGCTTGCCGCTATGCAAATCCATACGCATATCCAGCGGACCATCCTTCTTGAATGAAAAACCGCGCTCTGCATTGTCCACCTGTGGCGAAGAAACACCCAGATCGAAACCAATGCCGGTCACCTGTTGCAAGCCTCTCGCGTCAAGAACGCCACCGAGCTGGGCAAAGTCAGCATGCACGATGGAGAAGCGTGCATCCTGCAGCGCAAGCTTCTCTCCTTCTGCAATAGCTTCAGGATCCCTGTCGAAGGCAAGCAAACGTCCCTTTTCTGATAACTTCGCGAGCAATTCGCGACTATGCCCGCCGCGACCGAAGGTGCAGTCAACATAGAACCCGTCGGGATCGGTAAATAACGCATCAATAAAGGCGTCTCGGAGTACCGGGATATGTTCGGAATAGTCACGGTCTTCAAACACATCAAAGACCAAGCTCAAAATCTTGGAGCAGCGCCATATCTGCATCCAGCTGTGCTGCCCACGATTCACTATCCCAAATTTCGAAGACCTCACCGGTACCAGCAAAATGCGCGGATCGAGAAAGTGATGCATGATCACGCAAAACCTGAGAGAGAAGGACCCTGCCCTGTCGATCTGGGGAAAATTCTTGAGCTGAACTGATCACTGCACGCCTGAAAGCTGCGACCTGCTTACTTGGCTGCATGGCATTAACTTTAGCCAGAAGACGTTTCCACTCACGTGTCGGGTAAGCAACCAGATTGGGAGAGTTATGAGAACGCGCAACAACAATATCGGTGTCCGCATGGCAGGTTTTCAGCGCATCGCGGAAAGCAGCGGGGATACTTACGCGCCCTTTCTCATCCATGTTGTTGCTGAATTCGCCTTGAAACATACGTTCCTGACCCTCTCCGCCGTAGTGGTGTGGACGGGTTCCCCACAATTCCCCACCAAATGCCAATCTTGGACCACTAACTACCCTTGTCAAGCCCACCCATCATCTAAGCCGCCCCATTTCGAGACATTCAGCCACAGTTCAGCCTACTGTTTCCCTTACTATATATTGGTGGGGTAATGTGGGTAGAGTTACGCACATGAGGTGGTGACTACATGTTCTGGGAAGAAAAAAAGTTAATAGAGATGTCAGATGAAGAGTGGGAAAACCTCTGTGACGGCTGTGGGCACTGCTGCGTCTGGAAGTTTGAGGATGATGACAGCCACGAAATCCTTTACACCGACATTCGCTGCCAACTGTTCAATGACTCAACCTGCCGCTGCACCGATTACCCGCAGCGCACAGCCATCGTTCCGGATTGCATGGATATACGCAAACTCTCTGACAAGCAGTATGCATGGTTGCCTGACAGCTGCGCCTACCGCCTGTTACATGAAGGCAAACCCTTGTTTGATTGGCACCCCTTAATCTCCGGCGATAAAGAGAGTGTTCACAAAGCAGAGATCTCACTGCGCAAGAAAACAGTATGCGGTGAGAACTTCTCAGAAGAAGACATCATACACCACATCATTGACCCGGATGAGCAGCATGATTGATGCAGGGCCCTGCCCCTGTGGCAGTGGAAAAGCATTCACTGCCTGCTGCAAGCCGATCATTCAAGGCGCTGTCGCTCCGAATGCTGAAGCGCTGATGCGCTCACGCTATTCCGCTTATGTAGGAGGCCACTGGGGTTATCTGCTCGAGAGTTGGCATCTGAGCACCCGCCCGTCAAAGGTATCCCCGACTCAAACGGATTGGCTGGGACTTACGATTGTTCGTGCAAGCACAGAGAGTGTCGAATTTATCGCAGGCTTCCGAGAAGAGTCCAAAGTCATGGCTCTGCACGAAACCAGTCGCTTTGCACAGGAAGATGGCCACTGGCGCTATATTGATGGTGCTTGCGACGTCGCGGAAGCTGGACGCAACGCCCTCTGTCCCTGTGGCAGCGGCAAGAAAACCAAACGCTGCTGTGCTAAACAGATTTAACCCTTCTTCGGCCCGTATGGAAGCACCAGCCTGAGTACTTACCCCTGCCTATCATGCCGAATCCGATACTGTAAACGCACATGCGTTGATCATCGCATTCAGCTCAGGCAGATCCTGTTTCAGCTGACAAACAGACACTGGCTTTGACTCCGTATCTAACGCGTAGACGTGACCCTGATCGCACACCACAAGCGCAATCGGTTTTATGCTTCCATACCATTGGCGGCAGACAAGTGCTTCACTATGCTGAAAAGTAACAGATTCTACCGCGATGAGAGAGAACCTGCTGTCATTAAAAATCGTACTGGCGCGCAAGATTACCCCCACACTTAGACCTCCCTTGCTCGCATCTGCCTCAAGCCTTGCCATACCGATGGAGAGAGTAAGAATCCGGCAGTGAGGAAAATAATTTGTAGCGGGATAACCCTTATGGCTCCACTACTGTCCAACTCAAAGCTGTCATCGAAGAAATCTGGTTCTATTTCGACCACCACTTCTTTCATATTGGCAAGCATGCCCGACACAGGTCCAATAAAGGCCCATAGCTGCCCGGTATCTGCCGGATCACCCAGACCAATGCGAACACGAAGCTTGATCTCCCTCTTGTGAATCGCATGCCAGAAATCGGTAATGAATTTAATCATCCGAGTGCGAAGTGCTTTTCCCCAACGCAGCGAGAATGGACTCTTCTTTTTACCCACTGAATGTTCACATACGCTAATGTTATCTATCAGGTTTTCACCTACAGAGGGAGGTGATGTTGATCGAAACAAGGGGAATCCGACACAAACAAAGCCGAAAGCCCAGCGGAGCGTAATGTGACCTTGAAAGGCCTGTTGCCAACTCAGCTTAAATATCAATGTGACCGGAATCGCAAGCAGAGCGACACATAACAACAGAAGCACCACGACAATCAGCATTGAACAATGCCTGGCTTAGGCTGACGAGTTGTCGTTTTTCCCTGATGCACTCCTGGCAAATGTTTCAGCAACCCTCTCCAAAGCTGATGCAGCTCCCGACTTGATCGGTTCAACATGAACACCATCTTGGTTAATAATGATAAGGGCTACCGGCTTTACCCCGCCGCCGCCACCAGTACCACCACCCTGGCTGCTCCCTTTTTTCGCATCAGCTTCCCGACCTCCACCGACACCAAAGCCAAAACCGACATTAACGAGAGGGATTAGAGTATTACCTTCTATTGTAATAGGCTCACCGACAACAGTCTTGGAATTGAGCATACGTTCGAGCTCAATGACAGTTTTATCGAACAGTTTAGCAACCTCTTCCATAGCAATCTCCCGTAACAGATCATCGTGAAAACATATCCTGATTGTAGACTATAAGCCGAGCACTTGCTGCAGCTCTTATCACCACATCATACGATGCCTGCTTTCGATCCGAAGCAGGGATATACATCTCCGGCGAGAGTTGCTTCTTGAATCCCCATCTCAGGAAAGAAAGGGCTCAGATACCGTCTTTCAGCTCAAGAAAAGAGTATACTGTCCCCGATTTCCCCGGAACTTCATACCGCTATATATCCGCGAAACAAGACCTTGTATCTTTGACCAAGTTGGTTTTTAGTACAGAAATCAACATAGGCAGGGTGATGCTGCTATAAGGCCTTAGGCCTCGAACCTGTGGGTCAGATTAGTGCCCCTGTCTAGCTTTGTTCAATACA